>OFGO01000057.1_pt1 | contig 107243 bp, 83 predicted proteins | sample 1521761 | NCBI WGS metagenome assembly OFGO01 (sample SAMEA3504128, study PRJEB24116) | mouse gut metagenome | biome: mouse gut; feature: mouse-associated habitat; material: faeces | place: Denmark | collected 2011
GTGCGTCCTGTTCACCTTCCTCTGGGCCCGGATTGCCGCCGTCTTCGCCAACAAGGCCGCGCCCAAGACATTGAACCGGGCCACGGGAATCATTCTGGTGGTATTGGGAATTGTGATCATGCTGTTTACGTTCCTGAAGTAAACTGACTGCGTATAGGCAGTGAAAGCTCCAGAACCCGTGAAGCGTTACAATGGATTCCAGAACTTGAACCGGAAGTTTCCAGCACACTGTTTCCGGAAAATGCTTTCTGCAAGAAACACATAAGGTTGAATATACGAAAGGAGTCCCCTATGAAAGAAGTAAAGTCACCCAAAAAACCGTTGATTTATTACTATGGAATCGCGCTTCTCGTCATCTTCCTCTTCAACATGCTGGTATCCCCTCTGCTCATGCAGGGGCAGATCATGGAGGTGGACTACGGCACCTTCATGAAGATGACGGAGGAAAATGCCATCGGCAGAGTCCAGATGGACAGTACGGAAATCATCTTCACGGACAAGGAGAACACCCAGGTCTACAGCACGGGCATCATGTACGACCCCGACCTGACCCAGAGGCTCTACGATGCCGGGGCCGTCTTCGCCAAGGACATCGAGCGGCCCACCTCGCCGCTGCTTAGCATCTTCCTCTCCGCCGTGCTGCCCATGCTGATCTTCATCCTGTTAGGCCAGTACCTGAGCCGGAAGCTGACGGAGAAGGCCGGTGGGCCCAACGCCATGATGTTCGGCATGGGCAAGAGCAATGCCAAGGTCTACGTCCAGTCCACCGAGGGCATCCACTTCGACGACGTGGCCGGGGAGGACGAGGCCAAGGAGAGCCTGGCGGAAATCGTGGACTACCTCCACAATCCCCAGAAATACACGGATGTAGGCGCCTCCATGCCAAAGGGCCTGCTGCTGGTGGGCCCTCCCGGCACCGGCAAGACCATGCTGGCCAAGGCCGTGGCCGGGGAGGCCGGCGTCCCCTTCTTCTCCATGTCCGGCTCCGAATTCGTGGAAATGTTCGTGGGCATGGGAGCTTCCAAGGTCCGCGACCTCTTCAAACAGGCCAAGGAGAAGGCCCCCTGCATCGTCTTCATCGACGAGATTGACGCCATCGGCAAGAAGCGGGACGGCCAGGTGGGCGGCAACGATGAGCGGGAGCAGACCCTGAACCAGCTCCTCACGGAGATGGACGGCTTCGAGGGCAACAACGGCGTCATCATCCTGGCCGCCACCAACCGCCCCGAATCCCTGGACCCCGCCCTCACCAGGCCCGGCCGCTTCGACAGGCGGGTGCCCGTGGAGCTCCCTGACCTGGCGGGCCGGGAGGCCATCCTGAAAGTCCATGCCAGGAAGATCAAGCTGGCCGACGACGTGGACTTCCGCACCATCGCCCGCATGGCCTCCGGCACCTCCGGGGCGGAGCTGGCCAATATCGTCAATGAAGCCGCCTTGCGCGCGGTTCGGGGAGGCCGCACAGTGGTGTGTCAAGCAGATCTGGAAGAGAGCATAGAAGTGGTGATTGCAGGCTATCAAAAGAAAAATGCCATCCTTTCGGACGGGGAGAAGAGAATCGTGGCCTATCACGAAATCGGCCATGCCCTTGTAGCTGCCAGACTTAAGTCCTCCGCCCCGGTGCAGAAGATCACTATCATTCCCCGGACTTCCGGCGCGCTGGGATACACCATGCAGGTGGAGCAGAGCGACAAGGTTCTGATGACCAGACGGGAGATAGAAAACAAGATCGCCATCTTTACCGGGGGCCGGGCAGCGGAGGAAATCGTATTCGGGGAGATTACCACCGGGGCCGCCAACGATATCGAGCAGGCTACCAAACTGGCCCGGGCCATGATCACACGCTACGGCATGAGCGAGGAATTCGACATGGTGGCCATGGAGACAGTGACCAACCAGTATCTGGGAGGAGACACTTCTTTAGCCTGCTCCGCAGATACTCAGAAGGAGATTGACCAGAAGGTGGTAGAGCTTGTGAAGGCACAGCATACAAAGGCCAGAGAGATTATCTCAAAAAATCGTGTGAAATTAGACGAGTTAGCAGCGTTTCTCTATGAGAGGGAGACCATCACGGGAGATGAATTTATGAGGATTCTGAATGGGCCTGATGAAAAAGGCAGAGAGGGAGGTGCCTGAATATGAGAAAATATTCCGGAATCGTGTGGATGGAACTGGCGGTGGGAGCGCTGTTAATTGTGCTGGGAATCTTCACCTTTCTGCGCCCCGGCAGCCTGCTGACCGGGATGGTGGCCATTTATGGGGTGATTGCGCTCATCACGGGAATCGATGATATTCTGACCTATATCAGGCTGGAGAAATACACGGGCTTTGCCCCTCTGGTTTCCCTGATTTCAGGCATTTTGAGCGTCATGTGCGGATGTATGCTCCTGCTCTACCCCGACGGGGGAAAATGGATCCTATCTTTGCTGTTCCCGCTCTGGTTCATGGGCCACTGCCTTTCCCGGCTTGCCCATACGTACATAATCCCCATGGCAGGCAGGAGGTCTTTCTATTGCTTTGGGATTGTCGTCAACATTGTAGGACTGGTTTTGGGCTTTCTGATGCTTTTCAATCCGGTTCTGACTTTTATGACTATGAGATTCATGGGATATGTGGTGGCGGTCTATCTGGTCTTGCTGGGGATCGACAGCATTGTGGCGGCGCTGGGCAGAGCGGGGGGCTGACGAGGCCTAATAGGAGTCATTTTTGTATTTGCCAATTGAGATATAATATTGTAATATAGATATATGATCAATAGCAGGAAGGGGATGCTTGACGACAAGATAAAATACCCTTTTCGAGTATATGTAAGGGCGGCGTTTGTGTGGGATGAGTATAATACAAAATGAATATATTGAAGAGGCGGAATTTGTCAGAGAACATAATAGGGTATACGGCAAAATCCTATACAATGAGCGAAAAAGGAGAAAGATAGCGCAGGCTGATTTGGCATACGGTATTTTGAGCAGGACGGCGCTTGACAAGGTAGAAAAGGGAGAAGCCCAGTGGACGAAGATGATAGGAGACGTTCTCATGGAGAGGATGGGGATACTGCCGGATCTTTTTGAATCGCTGGCCACGGGGGAGGAACTGGATCGATGGAGGCTTCGGGAAGACATCTGTATGCTAGTTCCCGGGTTTCCCCGGGAAGCCGGAGAAAAGACGGAGGAGTATAGACGCAGGTTCGCAAAGAGAGAGTCCTACGAAGAACAGTTTTTATTAAAGGTTCAGGTGATTCTGGCGCTGTCTGAGGATACGGCGTATGATCCTGAAGAAATATTGAAGTTAGCGCAGGAGGCGGTTTGCTGTACGGTTCCCATGGGCTGGAGAGCGGAGCTTGACAGTTTTTGGCTGGCACCCGGAGAGCTGGAGGCAGTTTTGCTGGAAAGCGCAGCACTTTTTATGTGCGGCAGGGAGGCGGAGGGGTGGGAAATATGGCAGTCGGTGTGGGATTATCCGAAGCGCCGAAAGTGGGAGGAGGCAGCAGTCTTTATAGTGCCGCAGGCTGCGGTTATGGGAATGAGGCTGTGTATAAAAAAGGGTGATAATAAGAAAGCCTTTGAATTGGGAAAAGAGGCGCTGGAGCTGCTTCGTCATAGCCGTTACCATTGTTATGTCCTGCCGCTGTTGGAAATCTTAGGCGAGCTGCCGGAGGAAGACTGTGAGAGGGAATATCTGAAGCAGGCCGGAGAATTCCTTCGGGCGTTTCGGATGGTTTATGATCTGTACGGATATCCGGGACATCGGATATGGCAGGGCATCTGTGTTAACAACACGAAGGAAGCAGGAACGGTGCTGTGGATGCTCCGAAAATTTTACGGAAAATCTGTGGTAAACGCGGTTTATGACGGAAAAGAACAAGTGATCACGCCGAGACAGCTGGAAAAGATAGAGCGTGGCATGCATAAACCATCCTATGAGAATTACAGAAGGCTGGTGAAGCAGTATGGCAAATATGGCGGGTGGAATATTCCTATTTTGGAGACAGAATCGGTTGAGATACTGAAGCTGCGCCGAAGGGTCAATGCTTTGATGGAGTTTGAGGACTGGGAGGAGGCCGAACGAGAATTAGGGAGACTGCGCGAAAAGGTGAATCCGGAGTATCCGCGAGTGAGGCAGGAGCTGCTGTTTTCTGATGCTGTATTGAAGTGGGCGAAGGAGGATGCTTTGCAGGAAAGCCTGGATATGATGATGGAGGCCCTGCATTATACTGTTCCTAATGTGGAAGGCAGGGATATGGGATGGTGGGTTTTTCAGCGGCAGGAGGTGATGCTGGCCAGCGATATTGCATCGCTTTACCGTAGACTGGGCTGTTTGGAGGAGGCCGGAAGATGGATTCAGGCGCTTATCTTTTCTGTGGAAAAATTGAGTGAGAGGACGGGAATATGTACAGGGGAATACAACATGATAATGGAAGGATACGATAATTATATGGGAGATTTAGGACAATTTGAGGAAGCGGTGGAAATGAATGAGAAAACGATTCTGAGAGTTTTGAGATTTCCTCAAATATGCGGTATGGAGCGTATTTTTTACCGTATAGCATGGAATGCCTATGAGATTGCTGATGCAAACAAAATGCCGGAAGGCAAAAACTGCTTCCGGCAAAAGTGGAGAAAAGCTTTTGAAATAAGCGAAGTGCTTGCAGAATATATGTATGATTCCCATTTGAAAGAGTTTCTGCACAAAAGAAGGGATAAATATCTGTCATAGGATAGGCTATTTTCCCAATTGCTTTAATTCATCCAAATCTGACATCGGACGAATGCCGCTGTCCTCCTCTGTCTCATCCTTTTGTTGACTGGAGTATTCCCCTATGGGAAACGAATGGGAAACTTGAGAGTCGTGGGGTATGGCATCAGGAAGGAGAATGCTTCCCGATAATGCAAGAGCAAGAGCCAGCATAGGCAGGCCGGACTTTGAGAGATAGGTTTTTTTGTGTTTCATGATACATTTTCTCCTTTGTGGGTATTTGCTGTTAATGATGAACTTTTTTTATCATAGCTGAAAATTCGCCATTGCACAAGCCGTCAAATTAGTTGCATTTCAATGCAACTAATTTGACGGCTTGCAGTACGAAATAAGACATGCTATACTAATTATGCAATAACAAGCAAGCTTGCGATTACTGCAGCCAGCATGGAACAGTAACCGGTTTGTGTCAATATTGATAGTTCAACATTTCGGTCATAAGGCGGTGACTTCGAGCAGAAGCCTCCCCTTATAGCCAGCTTCAGGTATCGGGAGGATTTGTTTTGAAAAAGGGAATCAGCAGTTGGAAGGCACTTCGGATGTTTGCTCTGGCGGGCGTGCTTGGAATGCTGTGGGGAGGCATGACGGGCTGCGGTCTGGAAGCGGCCGTGGAGGGAGACGCAGGCGCCTATGAACCCAGAGAAAGAGTATTGTACGATCTGGCCTCAAATCAGTGGAAGGAGCAAAAGGAGGCCGAGGACGGCAAGGAGCCTTGGCAATATGCGGCGTACTGGGAGGAGCCAATGTCGAAGCTTTCAGAAGCCGGTATGCGCCGTACCGGACGCTGGTCTGGGGTCTGGGGGACGGATTTCTATTGGCTGGAAAGCTATCTTGGAAAAGAAGAAGTGGGGCCGGGCGCTCGGAAATGCTATCTGACTTGTCTGGATACCCTGACCATGGAATCGGTGAGGACAGAGTTTGGGTTTACGGGAATATCGGGGGAGGCCCGGGGGGTGACACAGGAGCTGGCGGAGGAACTGGCCCGTGACTTGGACGAGAATTGGCTGGAGATCACCGGCATGGACATACAAAATGACAAAATATGCCTGCTGGCGGCGCAGATGGACTCGGAGACCAAAAAGATCGCCGGGTATTATGTTATTTGGGCCGACAAAGAGGGGAAAGTGGAAAGCGCCGTGGATCTGCTGCCGGAGATGAAGGCCTCGGGTATGATGGAGGACAATTTCCTTCCGGAGGGGATTCTGTGCGATGGGGAGGGGCGTGTATACATAGGCAATTCAGGCCTCGGCTCCTTCGGGATCTTTGACAGCGATGGGAAATTCGTGAGGACGGTGGAGCCTCCCAAGGGGGCGGGTAGCGGGGTTTCATATATTGGACGGCTTCCGGACGGCCGCCCTATTTTCGGGTGCAGTGATTCGGGCGGCGAAGATACCATTCTGTTTGCCTGCGAAGGGGCGGAGGAAAAGCTGCTCTACGAGGGCAGGTGCACGATTTCAGAACAAGGGTATCCCAATGCCTATGGGGAAATTCTGTTCATGGAGAACGGGGGGCTCATGCGCTGGGACGGCGCCAATGGAAAATGCCTGCGGCTTTATCAGGATAGCAGCCTTGCGTCTTTATCCGGCGAGGCGATTATAGAACATTCCGGGGAAGAAATGGTATTGGTGTTATATGATGAGATGAATGGGGTGACCGTAGGGGTACGACTGCAGCTTGGGCCTAAGATAGAAGAGGAGGTACTGACTCTTTTTTGGCTGGACGAGAATCAGGGACTGAAGAACTGTATTGAGGATTATAACCGTAAGCATCCGGGAGTAAAGATTGAGCTGGCGAGCCGGAATCCGGAGGAGGACATGGATATGGCGCTGACCCGGCTGGCCAAACAGATCTCCGAGGGGGAGGGGCCGGATCTGATGGCGGTGCCTCTGCAGCATTTTAAGCTGCTTCAGGGGAAAGATATGCTGGCAGATCTGACGGGAGTCCTACCTAAGGAGGTGGAAGAACAGATTTTTCCGGGGGTGCTTAGGTGCGGCATGGTTGACGGGAAGCTTTATGGAATCGTAAGCGAAGCTGCCGTGAATACGGTTGCGGTTTCCGGAAAGGTGTGGCAGGAAGATACTTGGAACTACAAAGACGTAATGGATTTGACGGAAGGGGACGGAGGGCCGGCAGGGAAATTTGCAGACGTTTTTGGCAATCAGTCTCCTCTGGAATTGCTGAAGTTCCTTGTTGTGACCGATGTTGCCATGGGGATGTCCTCATTTGTGGACTATGAGCAGAAAGAGTGCCGTTTCGATTCCGAGGATTTTGTCAGTATTTTGGAATTCAGCCAAAAGTATGGGACTGCCTCCGGTGGAGGTAATCCCTTTGAAGAAGAAATCAAGAAGGTGCAGGAGGGCAAGACCTTGGCCTATCGGTTTTCCGGGAATCTGATGGGCTTCAGCCGCCATATGGCGGCGCTGGGAGAAGGATACAAATGCGTTGGGTATCCTACGGACGGGGAGTATGGGGGATACTTTGAGTGCTATTACTGTGTATGTGTAAATGTGAATTCGGAAAAGAAAGATTCGGCATACGATATCCTTGGGTATCTGCTGGGTGACAGCGGACAAAGAAAGATGGGAATCACCACTGTAAGGAAGGATATTCTTTCCGCCTGTGTGGAGGATGGAACGCAGTCAGGGGAAGGCCCCGTATTCAGAAACGGAATGTTTTTAAGAACGCCTCTGGAGGGAAGGGCTGACGGCAGTTCGTTCCTGCCGGAATATATGGAAATACTTGAGAATGGAAAGTGCGTGTCAGGATACGGCCCGGTGGAACAGATCATTATAGAGGAAGCGGCGGCGTATTTTGAAGGGGACAAGACAGCGAAGGAGGCTGCGGAGATCATTCAAAATAGAGTGCGATTGTATCTGAAGGAAAGCAGTGATTAAAGGCTATGAGCAGCTGAAAACGGGATGGCCGGGACTGGATAGGACGCTGTCGGACAAGAGCAGGGGTGTCAGAAAAACATTCCCACAAGAAAATGCAATGTTCATGGAACACTGATTTTTTTGTGGGAATGTTTCCGTTAGGGATTCAAATGCTTGAAACCTGATATTTACCGGCAGATTTTTGTACTATCTTCTGCCTTCCCGCAGGCGGAACTTGTGTACGGAAAGCTTCAGCTCCTCGGCCTGCTCGTTCAGCTCCCTTGCGGAAGCAGCTGACTCCTGCGCCGTGGCTGCATTGGTCTGCACTACATTGGAAATCTGCTCCATGCCCGCGGTGAGCTGCTTAAGGGCCTCGGACTGCTGGATCACTGATTCAGCGATCCGCTCCACCATTTCCGTGGATTTCTTGGAGCTGTCCACTACGGTGGAAAGGGCGTCCGTAGTGCCGGCAGCCAGAGCGGCGCCATAGTCCACCGCCTGAATGGAGTCTTCGATGAGCTTGGTGATGTCCTGAGCGGATTCGGCGCTCTTATAGGCCAGATCCTGCACCTCCCCGGCTACCACGGCAAAGCTCTTTCCGGCAACTCCTGCCCTTGCGGCCTCGATGGAGGCATTCAGAGCCAGAATCTTGGTCTGGAAGGAGATGTCCTGAATGGTTTTGATGATTCCTCCGATCTGGTTGGAGGAGTTGGAGATATCGGCCATGGCGGCGGTCAGGGCGTTCATCTTCTGGTCGCATGCCTCAAGCTGTGCCGCGGCGTCGGTGGAGAAATTTCTGGCGTTTTCCGCATCCTGAGAGTTGCGCTCCACTTGTCTGGACAGCTCATGAATGCTGGAGGAAAGCTCCTCCACGGCGGATGCCTGCTCCACGGTTCCGTCTGAGAGGATCTGGGCGCCTGCAGCCATGCGCTCGGATTCCTCGGAAACCCTCTCGGCAGTGAGGTTGATCTGGGACAAGGCTTTGTTCAGGGAGTCCAGAATCTGGCGCATGGCGTTCTGGATAGGCAGAAATTCTCCTCTATAGTCGCTGCCCACCGCAAGGTTCATGTTTCCCTGAGCCATCTGGGCCAGTATGGAATCGATGTCATGTATGTATTTCTTGAGTTCTCTTTTCGTCTCGTGGATGGATTCCACCAGCATGCCGATCTCTGAAGTGTCCGACTGCAGAGGGAAATCCGCCGACAGATTGCCTTTTGAGATTTCGCCTACCTGATTCTTCACCGCGATCACCGGATTGATGATTTTCCATCTGGTGATAATCATTACCAGAACCAGAAATAGTCCCACCATGCTCATAGCGGCGATCATCCGAAGCTTGATGTTCTCTGTCTCCTGCTCCAACGCGTCCACCTCAGCGAGGGTTCTGGTGTTCAATGCGTCCAGAAACTGCTCTTTCAGGAGATTGATCTTCGCAATGGCAGTGCTGTAATCCTCTCCGTACACATAGGCTACGGCATCGGCCTGATTTCCTGCCATGACCTCGTTCATGGCATTCTCCTCAAGGGGAACCAGCTGGTTGGAAAGGGCGGACATGTCGTTTATCATGGCCTGCTCCTCGTCTGTGATGCCGATCTCCTGCATGGCGGCCACGCCCAGATCCCGGTTTTTCAGCACATTGATCTCATTCCAATAATTGTCGTAATGCTCCTGCGCCCCGGTGGCTGCAAAGGCCCGCACCTCATTGGTCAGATAGGCTGACCCGTCCATAAAGCGGTTTGCGTTATAGGTCAGGTCAAAGCGTTCCTGATTGGCCACATGGAGCTTTTGGGTGATTTGTCCATAGGAAAACAAAGAAAATACCATAAACAGCAGAGCCAGAATGGAGGCCCCGTTTAAAAGCAGGGTCAAAGTGGATTGGTTCATTGCTCGTTTCATATCGGTGTCCCTCCCGGTTGTGTAGGTGTACGTCCGCCTTTAGTTAGAGTCGTCTGCAATTTCCGGTCTTTTCACCGGATCCAGCCGTCTCTTGTGGGGGAGGCTGCAGCCCAAAAGCTTTTAAAGCTCCTTCTATCAGTGTACATAATCTGAAGCAAAAATTCAACTAAATTCTGATAATTGTAATTTTTTTCCGTAGATTCAACAGAGTGATGTCATTGGGGCCGTGTTCTATGACAATCCAGTAGTTCCCTCCATGAAGCCCGCAGCCATTCTGCTGCAGATGATTTCCATTTCTTCGGGGGAGGGCGGGCAGGGACAGTTCAGCCATGCCTCGATGACGCCGGTATAGCCGGATACCATAAAAGATTCGATGTAAGGATAACTGCGGGCTGCCTGAGTGGAGGCCAGTATGCCGTAGATGCGGTCTTTCACCAGATTTTTCATACGGTTCACGAAGGCCAGATCGCCGTGGCTGCTCATCATGACCTGAGCCAGATCCTTGTGGCGCTCCAGAAAGGAAAAAATTTCCCGGATGGCTGTGCCATGAGACAGAACGCCCGATTCCGGATTCAGGGTGCGGTCTAGTATGGCGTGGAATTCCTGAAAGAGCTGGTCCTCAAGCTGCGCCAGCATGTCGTAGATGTCGCTGTAGTGCAGATAGAAGGTGCCTCTGTTGATGTCCGCCAGATCCGAAAGCTCCTTTACCGAAATGTCCTTTACGTCTTTTTCCCGCATCAGCCGAATCAGTCCCTGCTGCAGGAGGGCCTTGGTTTTGCGGACCCTGCGGTCCGGTCTGGTTCCTGTGTCGTTATTGTCCATGGGGGCATTCTTGCCGTTGCTCATTCTGCATCCTCCGTTTCCTGCCGGGAGCTGCTCCCGTGCCTGCGTATTTGTTAAAATTTCATGAATATTGAACAGGGTGCATGGAAAGTGTTCATAACTATACAGTTTCCGCTTCGATTGCATATTGTTATTTTACTCTTTTTCATTATAATAGCTTTTGAAATAAAAATCAACAGCTGTCTAGTAAAATACAAGCATATGGATAATAGCGCAAATGTGGTTTTGTCTATATTACAACCATGCTTGACGGCAGGGAAAGGCGGAAATGAGCAAAATGGAAAAGGAGAAGAAGGACGAATCTTTCATGATGAAGCTGTCCACTCTTGTGGTGGACAAAAGGAAGGGATTCTATCTTGTTTTTATCCTATTGATTTTGTACAGCGTTGTTTCTATGAATCGTGTGAAGGTGAATAACGACCTGACTTCCTATCTTCCGGACACTACCGAGACCAGACAAGGGCTGGACCTGATGGATGAGCAGTTCGTCACATACGGCACGGCCAGAATCATGGTCTGTAATGTGACTTATGAGGAGGCGGAGGAGCTTTCCCGGCACATCGAGGAGATGGAAGGGGTCAGTATGCTGGATTTCGACCATACGGAGGAGTACTACCATGACATGGAGGCGCTGTTTAAGCTCACATTTCAGGGGGAGGCCGGGGACGAGGCCTCGCTGGAGTATTTGAATCAAGTGCTGGAGTCGCTGTCGGGATATGATGTGTATTATTCGTCTGACATTGGGCAGGAGGAGAGGGATGCCTCAGATCTTGCAAATGATATGATCGTGATCCTATTGTTGGCAGGGGTGGTCATTGTGGCAGTGCTTCTGTTCACTTCCACCACCTATGCGGAGATCCCCGTTTTTCTTTTGACATTTATGGTGGCGGCGATTCTGAACAAAGGTACAAACTACTGGTTCGGCACCATCAGTTTTGTGACGGATTCCATAGCGGTGGTGCTGCAGCTGGCTCTGGCGGTGGATTATGCCATTATCCTTTGCCACCGTTTCATGGAGGAGCATGAGAATAAGGACGCCAGAGAGGCGGTGATCGTGGCTCTGAGCAAGGCTATTCCGGAGATTTCCTCCAGCTCCCTGACTACCGTATCCGGTATGGTGGCCATGATGTTCATGCAGTTTCGGATCGGCTATGACATGGGCATTGTGCTGGCAAAGGCTATTTTGATGAGCCTTGTGTCCGTGTTTTTCCTGATGCCGGGGCTGCTGCTCACCTTTGCCAACGCCATAGACCACTCCCATCATAGGAGCTTTGTGCCAAGCATCACGGCGGTGGGGAAGTTTTGTGTACATACCAGATACATATTGCCGCCCCTTTTGGTGACGGCGGTCATAGTGGGGGCGGTTCTCTCGGGCCGGGCGGATTATGTCTATGATGTGAACACGCTGGAGTCTAAGTCCATGAGTGAGAATAAGTTTTCGGTGTCCATGGTGAATCAGGAATTCGGAACCGTGAATCAGCTGGCGGTGATTGTGCCCAGAGGGGATTATGAGAGGGAGGCCAAGGTACTGCAGGATCTGGAGCGGATGCCGGAGGTGAATTCTTGTATGGGTCTGGCCAATATCGAAGCCATGGACGGATATGTCCTTACGGGGATGCTTACCCCCAGAGAGTTTGCGGAGCTGATCGATCTGGACGTGGAGGTGGCGAAGCTGCTCTATTCTGCTTACGCTGTGGATCAGAGCAATTACGGGGCGATTCTGGGCGGCATCAGCGAGTATGAGGTGCCCCTGATCGATATGTTCCTTTTCATCTATGATCAGAAGGAAAAGGGAAATTTTACTTTGGAGCAGGATTTGGAGGAGACTCTGACGGATGCGTATTCCCAGATCAGCATAGCCAAGGATCAGCTTCTGGGGGAGCGCTGCAGCCGTTTTGTGCTGGAGCTGTCGGTTCCGCTGGAGGGGCAGGAGACCTACGAGGCTCTGGAGCGGATCCGCGGCACGGTGGCAAGATATTATGATGATGAAGATATATATCTGGTGGGAAATTCTACCAGCAACAAGGATCTGAGTGAGTCCTTTGTCATGGACAACAATATCATCACCATATTGACGGCGCTGTTTGTCATGGTAATTCTGCTGTTCACCTTCCAGTCCGCAGGCTTGCCGGTGCTGCTGGTGGTGACGATTCAGGGGAGTATCTGGATGAATTTTTCCCTGCCGTACCTGACGGGGGAGACGGTGTACTTTCTGGGATATCTGGTGGTGTCAGCCATACAGATGGGAGCAACAATTGATTATGCAATTGTAATTACAAGCAGATATATGGATTTAAAGACCTATATGCCCATCAAGGAGGCTATTGTGCAGACGCTGAATCAGGCCTTTCCCACCATTGTCACCAGCGGCTCCATGTTGGTGGCAGCCGGCTTCATCATCAGCAATGTGTCCACCAACGCGGTGGTGGCGGCTATTGGACTGGCGCTGGGGCGGGGGACACTGACCTCTATCGCGCTGGTGCTGCTGGCTTTGCCACAGACCCTTTTAATAGGGGATATAATTATCGAAAAAACAGCCTTTACCTTAAAGAGAGAGACTGTCAGGCCGCTTCCTTCGGGCGGCAGGATCCGTATGTCCGGGCATATCAAGGGCTATGTGAACGGCATTATAGAGGGGGAGTTCACCGGGGTCATAGACGGAGAGATGGGCGCGGTTGTGCGGGCTAAGGATAGGGTGGAGGAGCTGGATTGCTGTCTGCCTATACTGGAGCCGGCGGCAGACGCGCCGGGGAAATCGGGAGAGAAAGGGGCAGGTGCGCAGGAAGGGGAAAGAAGAAATCGGCGGCAGAAGAGGAAGGGGAGGGATAAGGCATGAAAAAGCGGAAAATGAAATGGATGGCGGGGGTGTCTCTGGCTTTGTCCGGAATGCTGGCTCTGGGAGATGTGATCTTGGCGTCGGCGGAGTCCGTCACATATGGACAATATCTGTCGGGAGGGGAGTCGGCGCAGCCGCCAAAGGCGGAGTCTGAATATACCGTGATCGCCGTATCTACGGAGGAGGATTTGCGCAGGCTGGCGGAGGAATGCGGACTGGATACTTGGTCCAGAGACAAATATGTGAAGCTGGAAAACGATATTGTGCTTTTGGACGGCGATCTGATGATTCCCAGCTTCGGGGGCATCTTAGACGGCGGCGGGCATAAGGTTTCCGGGCTGGAGATCACCGCTGCAGGTTCCTGCGTGGGGCTGTTCCGCTATGTACAGGCGCAGGGGGTTGTGAGGAATCTCACCGTATCAGGCAAAGTGGCCCCCGGAGGCAGCGCCAGTCAGGCGGGGCTTGTGGCGGGGGTCAACTATGGGAGGATTCAAAACTGCACCGTGTCCGGCACCGTAAGGGGAGCCGAAAAGGTGGGCGGTCTTGCAGGCGTGAACGAGGGCTCCGGGGAGATCCGGGGCTGCAGCTCCGCCGCCATGGTGAGCGGAGATCACTGCACGGGGGGAATCTGTGGCAGCAATCAGGGGACGCTGAATAATTGTTCCAATTCAGGCAGCGTCAATACCTACAGCGTGGATGTGCCCTATGGAATAGAAGACATCACTATGGAGGGGCTGGAAGAGAGGGAGAGTCTTGGCAAGGTGGCCGTCCATACAGATACCGGCGGCATCGCGGGCTATTCTGAGGGAAAAATCTATTATTGCTCCAATGAGGGGACCGTTGGCTATCAGCATGTGGGCTATAATACCGGAGGGATCGTGGGCAGGCTTCATCAGGGCTATCTCCAGAACTGTACCAACACCGGGCATGTTTTGGGCAGGAAGGACGTGGGAGGAATTGCGGGGCAGATGGAGCCGTTTCTGGAGATACAGTACCTGAACGACAAGCTGGGGGAAATAGACCGTGAGGCGGATGTGTTCTTCGATCTGCTGGAGGCGGCGCAGGAGGATCTGGACGGCTACGGGGATCAGGCCCAGAATCTGGCCCGCAGCGTAGGCGCCCATGTGAGAAATGCCTCCGATGCCGCGGGGAATCTGACGGGCACCGCCAATGATCTCTGGTATATCTATAATCAGGAGCTGACGGGAATCAGCAACGATCTGAGCAGACTGAATCAGGAATGGGCCAATCAGGCGGAGGCGGATGGCAGCAAAACCAATGGTGACAAAATTGACAGAAGCACCGCTGACAGAGATCTGACAGACTCTGACAAGAATGGCTCTGACAGCAGTGTCGTTGACGGGAATGTCATAAATATGGCAAATGTCATTGACTCGGATGGTTCGGATAGGCCTCATCTTTCTGTCAGCGGAGGAGATATGATTCTGCCTGACAATCCTTGGGACGGGGAGCTGAAGCCTGATTTTCAGGTGGATCTGGAGAGTTATCTGGCGGCATTGAGAAGGTTCGGGGAGGGGGTCAGCGGACATCTGGGCAATATGACCGATGCAACCAGCGATAGGAGCGGCGGCATCCATGACAATCTGGAGATTCTGGATAGAGAGATGGAGGCGGCAGGCGACGATCTGGGACGGCTGGCGGATGTGCTGGAGGAAGGAAGCCACCGCAATTCTGCCAATGTGGATGCCCTCATAGCGCAGGCCAAGACGCTGCGCCGCTGCATGAATGAGCTTCGCGACGACTTGTTCCGGTATGAGGGGATAGCGGTGGAGGATGACTCCGACGAGGCGGCAGGGGGCGATCTGGAAAATCTGGGGGCGGAGGCCTACTATGACACATCTTCCTTCCAGCAGGGCAAGATCACTCTCAGCATCAATAAGGGCATCATAGAGGCAGATACCAATGTGGGCGGCATTGTAGGTCAGGTGGCCACGGAGGTGGACTTCGACCCGGAGGATGATATATCTGTCAGCGGAACGGAGAGCTTCAACATGGAACAGACCGTAAAGGCGGTGATCCGGGAGAGCCGCAATCTGGGAGATGTGACGGGCAAGAAGGACTATGTGGGGGGGATTGTGGGCAAGGCCGACCATGGGGCCGTTGTGTCCTGCGAATCCTACGGCACAGTGGAAAGCACCGGGGGCAGTTATGTGGGCGGTATTGCGGGGGCATCGGGATACTGCGTCAGGAGCTGCTCTTCTATGGGGGCTTTGTCCGGTAAGGATTATGTAGGAGGAATTGCAGGCAGCGGCTGCGATATTTTTTACAGCTATGCCTATCCCGAGCTGGAGTATTCGGGAGAATGCGCGGGGGCCATTGCAGGGACGCTGGAGGAGGAAGGAGTGCTCTATGGGAACTATTATGTCAAAGGCAATGTGCCGGGGGTGGATTCCATAGGCTATCAGGACGGCGCCGCGCCCTTGGAATATGGGGAATTCTGCAGCTTAAAGGGCGTGCCGGGAGCGTTCTCGGAATTTACCGTAAGCTTTCAGGCAGACGGAAAGGAGCTTGCGGCTTTCCGCTGCGGATACGGGGAGGCTCTGGATATGGGACAGATCCCTGAAGTACCCGAAAAGGAGGGCTATTATGGGGTATGGCCGGAGTTTGACTATGGATTCATCACCGGGAACAAGGTGCTGGAGGCCCGATATGAGAAGTGGGTCACCTCTCTGGCCAGCCGGCAGAAGGATGAGTCGGGCAGGTCGCTGGTGCTGGTGCAGGGAAGGTTCCTGCCGGAAAACCGGCTTGAGCTGGTGCAGGAAGAGGCCGGATTCAGGCTTTCCGTGTCGCTTGGGGACGAGGGCGGGGAAAGACCGGATGAATACAATGGCATAGTGACGATCAGGGCGCTTAGCGCCGAGGAGGGCGCCGTGGCGGAAGTCTGGAAGGACGGGACTTTTAAGAGGACGGCTTCCAAAACAGTGGGCAGCTATCTGGAGTTTTCCATGGAGGTTCCGGGGACTTTCCGGATAACCGTTCCCGAAGGTTCCGGCCGGGGCTGGGCGGCGCCGGCGTGCATGGCCGCAGGAGTCGTAGGCGCAGCAGCATTGGCGGCGGTGCTGGTGAGAAGGCGCAGGATGCGGAAGGGTAAGAAGTAAAGGCGCGGGTGGACAGCGCTTTATCAGCATCCTTCTTATATCCCGGAGCCGAAATGGTTTGATAATGATTTCTGAGCAAGCTTTGTGATTATGGAATTGTACCCGATGGCCTTGTAAACGGAAAGACAAAAATCAATACAGATATTATCGTTTCCTGCCCCCATAATCAGAATGTGACGGCGGCATTATACATTCTTGCGGTCAAAGCGAATCATAGGGACAGGTTCATGGATTTTTGCAGACTGAACTATAAGTTGTTTGAGGGCGATTGGGATACGATAGAGTACGGCGGTGTACAAGGTGAAGGGAATAGGTAGATTTTTGTGGTAATATCCTTGGTGAAATCACCGGGCTGATCAGTGAGAAGCCGGAATGTATCAGGTAATTTATAGGTAAGGATGTAAATATAACCATGGCCCAAGGCCTCCTGCACGCTTTTCCTGCAGGAAGCCTTGGGCCATATAAAGTTAATGATAGTCTTTCATATACTCTCCGTGAGCCTGAATCATTTCGTCGCACATGGCCACGATCTCATCCATGGTGAGCTCGGCAGCGGTATGGGGATCCAAGAAAGCAGCCTGATAGATGGCTTCCTTTCTTTTGGTCACGGCGGCTTCTATGGTCATGAGCTGGGCATTGATGTTGGTCATGTTCAGGGCGGCCAGCTGTACGGGAAGACGGCCGATCCTGCAGGGATGCACGCCCATGTTGTCTACCAGACAAGGAACCTCCACGCAGGCGTCCTCAGGCAGATTGGAGATCAGCCCCTGATTGAGAACATTGCCGCCGATCTTGTAGGGAATCCCCGTCACTATGGATTCCATAATGTAGGAGGCATATTCTCTGGAACGCTCATGGGTAATTTGGCCGTTGTCGAGGATGTTGTTTTTCTCCTTTTCCCAGCCGTCGATCTGGCTGATGCAGCGGCGGGGGTATTCGTCCAGAGGAATATTGAACTTTTCAATGAGCTCAGGCCGACCGGACTTGATGAACCAAGGGTTGTACTCTGCGTTGTGCTCGCTTGATTCCGTGCAGTAATATCCCAGATGACGGATGTATTCATAGCGGACCATGTCGTGATGCTTTTCCCCGAGGTTCTTTTCGGCGGCTCGCTTTTTGATCTCCGGATAGAGGTCGTTGCCGTCCTTGTCATACAGCTCCAGCAGCCAGGCCATGTGGTTGATACCCGCAATGGTCTCCCTGCGGCCTTCTAACAGATCCTCCATGCCCAGATTCTTTAAGAGGCCTTCAGAGCAGACTTGTACACTATGGCAGAGTCCTACGGTCTTGACCTTAGTGTAGCGCTGCATGTAGCCGGAGAGCATGGCCATGGGATTGGTGTAGTTCAAGAACCAGGCATTGGGACAAACCGCCTCCATGTCCTCTGCAAAGTCCCGCAGTACGGGGATGGTTCGCAGGGCGCGCATGATGCCGCCGATGCCCATGGTGTCACCGATGGTCTGGCGCAGGCCGTATTTCTTCGGCACCTCAAAGTCGATGATGGTACAAGGATCGTACAATCCCACCTGAATGGCATTGACCACGAAGTCGGCTCCACGCAGGGCCTCTCTGCGGTTCTCCACGCCCAGATAGGTCTTGATGATAGCACGTCCTTCATTGGTATTTTTGTTGATTGCACTGAGGATGATCTCAGACTCCTCAAGGCGCTTGGGATCGATGTCATACAGAGCGATCTCGCTGTCTCGCAGCACGGGAGTACACATACAGTCCCCCAGCACGTTTCTGGCAAATACAGTGCTGCCAGCCCCCATAAATGTGATTTTTGGCATAGTCTCTCCTTCCGGCCGTCTCCGCGGCCCCCGTCCTTCCCGGAGGATGTTTTCATATGCTTTCATTGTAAGGGTTTCCGGAAAAGTTTGATAGGGATTTTGTTTCAGAAAATAGCATAAATGTTGTTTAAACGGGCTGCACCATGCAGCAAGGGTATCGTTTTATCAAATGTCACTTTGGTCTGCACTTGCTTTATATTTCTCATATATTTTCTTTGCCTGTTCTGCCACAATATCCCTGAGATGGGCAGGCGCTATGATATCAACCTGAGTTCCGAAGGATAACAAGTATCCTATGAGCCATTCGTCCTCCGGCATTTCAACAGATACGATTAAATCGCCGTTCTCCTTTTGGGATACTTGTGTGTTATCGAATTCATCATAAATACGATAGGACATATTTTTCGGAAAACGGAGTACTATCGTATTGTAGGCTTGGGCCGGTGCCTGATTTGATTCCGGATATGGTTCCGGAAATGAGCTTTTGCTAAAACCCTCCGTGAGAACTTCTAAATCTAGGATGCGGGTGAGCTTAAAAATACGATAATCCTGCTTTTCCATACAATACGCTTTTAAATACCATGACATGGATTTATAGGACATTTTTAACGGTTGGATGATTCTTTCGCGGATTGTCCCGTAGGAATTTGCATAGGTGATTTTTACGCATTTTTGACCAATCACCGCTGATTTTAGCAGTTCAAATTTCTTATTGTCGGTTCCGCTGTTTCCCCATCTGGAAAAATCCACTTCAAGCCAATTCTCCGAATTGATGTTGAAAACTGCAGAAAGCTTTTGTAATGTTTGACGGCTTGATGTTTTTGTTGAATTTATGCTTTGCAGGGCTGTTAGAATTTCCTGCTTTTCTTCCTCCGACAGCACTGCTTTATCTAAAACAAAATCATTCATCAAATGAATGCCGCCGTTTCGCCCTGCTTCCGCGTAAACGGGTATGCCTGCGCTGCTTAGCGCATCGATATCTCTGTAGATCGTCCTTGGGGACACTTCAAATTTCTCTGCCAGCTCAGGAGCGGTAGCTTGTCCCTTGTCCAGCAAATGATATAAAATTTTAAAGAGCCTGCTTTCCTGCATCGGCGGCGCCTCCTTTGGCAGTGGAATATCAATAAAACCTGACATATTATGTCAAATTTTATTATAATCCTTTTGCAGGCTTCCATCAACAGCGCAAATGGGATTTTTTGTCTTTGGTTATGGGACGGGAAAGGGGCAATATATTTTGCAAAGCGTGAAAAGCCCTTGAAGGGATGGCCCAAAGGGAATATACTGATGGTGATTCTTGCGGAAGCGGAAAGAAGCATAAGAAGCAAAAGCAGAGACGGCAAAAAGACAGAAGCAAAAGCAGAGACGGCAAAAAGACAGAAGCGAGAAGCACCAAGAAGCAGAGGCGAAAAATATCTGAAATGGAAATAAGAAAGAACATGGCTAAAGTGAAAGAATACCATCAGGAGACGGGATCCGGCGGCGGGCTGGCCTTTTATTTCTGCGGCTGGCAGAAATGCGCGCCGGGGCATGCCTTCGGGCCGGCGGTCAGGCCCCATCACTTGTTTCATCTGGTCCTGTCGGGCCGGGGATTTTACGAGAGGGCTGGGAAACGGCAGGAGATCGGGCCGGGGCAGGGGTTTTTGATCCTGCCGGGGGAATCCACCTATTATGGAGCGGACTGCGCGGATCCTTGGGAGTACTGCTGGATCGGATTCGGAGGGGCGGAGGCGGAAGCGATTCTGAGGGAGTGCGGATTTGGGGAGGAAAATCTGATTTATGAGGACCGCAGCGGGGGGCTTCTGGGGCGGGAGATGATGGGGTTAGTTGACTCTTTCGGCCGCATGGACGTGAATGGCTATATGCTGCTGGGCAGGCTCTATCTATGCCTTTCCCATATGGTGTCCAAGCAGCCTCCCAAGGGGGTGGCGGCGCAGGAATATGTGGGCAGGGCATTGGATTTCATTCATAATAATTTCGGTTATGATATGGGAGTGGCTGAAATTGCCCGCACTGTTGGAATCCACAGAACCTATCTATACCGCATTTTTATGGAGCAGCTGGGACAGTCCCCCAAGGACTATCTCACGGAGGTCAGGCTGGAAAAGGCGGCGGAGATGCTTGGGGGAACCGGTCTGTCTGTCACGGAGATCGCTCTGTCCTGCGGATTCAGGGAGGTCTCCCTTTTTGACAGGCATTTCAGGGGCCGCTATGGCTGCGCCCCTCTGAAATACCGCAGGATGGCTGCCGGATGTCCTGCACGGCCTTTGGACTGCTGACCAGAGAACCCTGCCGCCACACAGATTGCTGGATTGTAGACTACTGCTTTACATAGAGCATATCCACCTTCTGGATATGGCTGATAAGCCATTGCACGAGGAAATCAAGGAGCTTTTCCACAGCTTCGTTCTGTATTTCCCAGTCCGTGTCCATAAAATCCAGATCGAATTCCATCAAGCCCTCCTCGAATTTGCGGTGCAGGGCCACATGTGCCGGTATGTGGGCATAATGGATGCTCTCCAGATAAGCCTCCTCGTGAGCGAAGTGGGTCTTGGTATAGTCTATGAGCTGGGAGATCAGGCTGGTCAGCTTCTCGGTCTTGTCATGGAGCAGGCTGTCGTTCAGCAGGTCATATGTTTCCTGCGCCAGCTCAAAGAGCCGCGCGTGTTCTTGGTCAATATGGGCGATTCCTATGTAGTATTCTGGTTTCATTTCGTACATGGCAGTATCTTCCTTTCATGATTTGGTAATATTTGGAGACTTGTCTATTTTACCGCTTTGGAGCTTCATAGGCAAGAGGATTTTGCATGTCCGGGGCGGAGCGGTCATTGGTTAGGCTTTTTGGAGATCTGACGCAGAAGGTTTGGCAAAAGGATGCCGCTTAGGCTTTCCGGGGCTATTGCATTTTGCGGGTCGGTGTGTTATTATTTTGACAATGGAAAGAAATGGAGCCCCGAAGGGACAGAAAGGAAGAAATCATAAAATGAAACAAGGTTTTGATGAAGTGGTGGCGAAGGTTTTAAAGTGCGGCAAGAAGACAGTGGCTGTGTCCGTCGCTCAGGATTCTGCAGTGCTTGAGGCCGTGAAGGAGGCAAAGGAAAAAAACATTGCCGATGCCATTCTGGTGGGTGATGAGGCCAAGATCAGAGAGGTGGCGGATTCTATAGGCATGGATCTGACGGGATATGAGATCATTGACGAGCCCGACATGATTCAGGCGTCTCTGAAGGCTGTGAAGCTGGCCCATGACGGCAGGGCTGATATGTATATGAAGGGCCTGATCGACACCAAGGACTTCCTGAAGAGCGTATTGGACAAGGAGGTGGGCCTGCGCACGGGCAATCCCCTTTCCCATGTGGCCGTATTCGAGATTCCCGGCATCGATAGGCTTCTGTTCCTGACGGACGTGGCGTTCATGCCCTACCCCACTTTGGAAGACAAGGTAAACATTATAAAGAACACAATTCCTGTATGCAATGCCTGCGGTGTGGAAAATCCCAAGGTGGCGCCTCTTGCGGCGGTGGAGGTGGTGAATCCCAAGATGCCCGTCACCGTGGAGGCGGCAGAGCTGACGAAGCTGTGTCAGGAGGGACAGATTCCCGGATGTATAGTGGACGGGCCGCTTTCCCTTGATCTTGCCATCGACCCCGAGGCGGCAAAGCATAAGGCAGCTACCCATAGACTGATTCAGGGAGATGCGGACGTGCTGCTCTTCCCGGACATTCATGCAGGCAACTTGGTATATAAGGCCATCGTACATATGGTGAAGATGAAGAACGGATGCATTCTCACCGGAACCAAGGTTCCCGTGATCCTTACCAGCCGCTCCGATACCTTTGAGACGAAGGTCAATTCCATTGCCCTTGCAGCAGTGGTGGCGGAGGAAATGAAGAAGAACGGTCAGTAGAAATAGAAGAAAAGCAAGGGGAGGAAAATGAAATGTCCATTAAAAGCCTGATTATCAATCCCGGTTCCACCTCCACCAAGATCGGTGTTTTTGAGGATGAGAACCTTTTGTTCGAGGAGACCCTGCGGCATTCCACGGAGGAGATTTCCCAATATGCCACCATAGTGGACCAGAAGGATTTCCGCAAGAAAATCATAACGGACCTGCTGGAGTCTAAAAACTTTGATCTGGGATCCCTGAACGTAGTGGTAGGGCGGGGCGGCATGCTCAAGCCCATTCCCGGCGGCACCTACGCCGTGACGGAGGCTCTTCTGGAGGATCTGAAGAAGGGAGTGCAGGGGCAGCACGCCTCCAATCTGGGGGGCATTCTGGCCAAGGAGATCGGAGATTCCATCGGGGTGCCCTCCTACATTGTGGATCCCGTGGTGGTGGACGAGCTGATGCCCATCGCAAGGTATTCCGGCGTGCCGGAGCTTCCCAGAGTGAGCATCTTCCACGCCCTCAATCAGAAGGCGGTGGCCAAGAGGTATGCCAAGGAGATCGGAAAGCCCTATGAGTCCCTGAGGCTTATCGTGGTTCACATGGGAGGCGGCGTATCTGTGGGCGCCCATGAGAACGGCAAGGTGGTAGACGTGTTCAACGCCCTTGACGGGGACGGCGCGTTCTCTCCGGAGAGGGCGGGGGGCGTGCCCAGCGGCGCGCTGATTAAGATGTGCTTTTCCGGGAAATACTCGGAGAAGGAAGTGTACGGCAAGATAGTGGGAAAGGGAGGCTTCAACGCTTATCTGGGCACCAACGATATGCGGGAGGTCACAAAGATGGCCAATGAGGGCGACGCGAAGGCGACGGAGTCCAAGGAGGCGTTTTTGCTTCAGGTGTCCAAGGATATTGGCTCCATGGCCTGTGTGCTGAAGGGTCAGGTGGACCGGATCATCGTCACCGGAGGAATTGCCTACGGTGCTGACGTGGTGGCCGCATTGAAGGAGAGGGCGGAGTGGATTGCGCCCTTCACCGTATATCCCGGTGAGGATGAGCTGCTGGCGCTGGCTCAGGGAGCCATTCGGGTGCTGACGGGAGAAGAGGAAGCCAAGAACTATTGAGGCATAGAGTGCTAAGTGCAAAAGTTTCACAAGGGGCTGCGAAAGCGGCCCCCTATTGTTTCAGGCGAACCCTCCTTATCAGCTTCCTGACGGGCACGGCATGGACGGGAGGCCCGGGGAGATCGGGGGCTGCCGGGCTGGCGGCCTTTGGGGTTGAACATGCCGGAGGGGAAGCTGTGGGACGGGCGGAAGGAATGGGAAGACATTTATGCTCAGAAAATTGAAATTGAAACTGCGTCTGCTGCAGAGCGCCTCCCCCATGAAGCTGATTCTGGGCGGTTATCTGGCCATTATTCTGATAGGGACCCTGCTGCTGGCCTTGCCATGCGCTACGGCAGGGGCGGGGAGCACGCCGGTATCGGACTGCTTTTTTACGGCCACATCCGCCACCTGCGTCACGGGGCTGGTGCGGTACGACACTTATACCCACTGGACGCTCTTCGGCCAGCTGGTGATTCTGGCGCTGATTCAGGTGGGGGGAATCGGGTTTGTGACGGTGGCCATTCTGGTCATGGTGTTCGCCAAGAAAAAGATCACCCTGAGCCAGCGGTCCTTGATGCAGAATTCTATATCGGCTCCCCAGATCGGGGGCATCGTGAGGATGACGAAGTTCATCGCCATGGGAACATTGGCCGTGGAGCTGGTGGGGGCCTTGCTTCTCAGCTTTTCCTTTGTGCCGCGGTTCGGGTTGTTGAAAGGGATATATTTCTCCTTTTTTCACTCCGTCTCCGCATTCTGCAATGGGGGATTTGATCTGATGGGGGGAACCACGGGAGAATTTTCTTCTTTGACGGGATCCGGCGGGGACTGGTATGTGGGCACGGTGATCATGCTGCTGATCTTTCTGGGAGGTCTGGGGTTTTTCGTCTGGCATGACGTGATAGAGCATCGTTTTCGTTTCCGGCGGTTCCGGCTGCAGAGCAAGATGGTTCTGGCCATCAGTCTGGGGCTGGTGGCGGCAGGGGCCCTGACGCTGGCGGTGCTGGAGTGGAACGGCGGGCTTTATGAGGGGCTGTCCTGGGGGGAGAGGATCCACGCCAGCCTCTTTCAGTCGGTCTCTCTGCGGACGGCAGGCTTCAACACCGTGGATCTGGGGGCCATGACGGAGGGCGCTCAGTTCGTGATGATATGTCTTATGCTCATCGGCGGTTCCACGGGCTCCACGGCGGGAGGAATCAAGACCACCACCTTCTGGGTGCTGTGCATCAGTATTTTTGCCACCTTTGGCAGAAAGAAGAATATTGAGATGTTCGGGCGCAGGATGAACGAGGGGATTACCAGAACGGCGGCCTGCGTATTCATGACCTATCTGCTGCTGACGGCGGGAGTCAGCGTGATTATCTCCGCCATAGAAGGGCTGCCTTTTCTGACGGCTCTGTTTGAGACTGTGTCCGCCATGGCTACGGTAGGCCTTACTCTGGGCATCACGCCCGGTCTGGGCATGGTGTCCAAGCTGCTGCTGGCGTTTCTGATGCTCTGCGGCAGGGTGGGGTCCATCACCATGCTGCTGGCGTTCTCCTCGGACAAGAGGGCTGCCAATTCAAGGCTGCCGCTGGAAAATGTGCAGGTGGGATAGGGGAACATGGGAGCAGCTGTTTTTTGAAGAGGGGCCGGCGCGGGCATGGGCCCTAAGAGGGAAAGGAACGGAATGATATGAAATCGGTTTTGGTCATTGGACTCGGCCGCTTTGGGCGGCATATGGCCCAGAAGCTTTTGGAGGGCGGAAACGAAGTGCTTGCGGTGGAATGGCGGGAGGAGCGGGCGGACGACGCGGTGGGGAGTATCCGGCAGATTCTCATCGGTGACGCTACGGACGAGCGATTTATGAAGTCTCTGGGCATCGACAATTTTGATCTGGCAGTCATCGCCATCAGTGAAAATTTCCAGACGGTTCTGGAGGTGACGGTGCTGCTGAAGGATCTGGGATGCAAGTATATCGTGGCCAGAGCCACAAGGGATGTGCACAAGAAGCTCCTACTTCGCAACGGCGCCGATTACGTGTCCTATGCGGAGCGGGAGGTAGCGGAGAGGCTGGCAATCAAGTTCGGCGCGGACACCATATTCGACTATGTGGAGCTGACTCCGGAAATCGGGATCTACGAGATTGCCGTCCCTCAGAAATGGATCGGGAAGAACATGGTGGAGCTGTCCATACGGAACAAATACCATGTGAGCGTCATGGCCACGAAGAAGGAGAACCAGATTTCGCCGCTGCCTCATCCCAGCCATGTTTTTGAGGCGGATGAGAGCGTGATGGTCATGGGAAGCGCCAAGGACATCGAGGCCATCACGTGAAACTGTAAATGCAGTTTCCCTGCTTGTTGCGGCAGGGTGATGTTTGGCCATAAAAATTTGCATGCCAAGCGGCGTCAATATGTTTCAAGAGGACGGCAGGGAGGAAATGGCAGAAAGCTTTTCCCTGCCGCCGATTATGTGCTGCATTTTAACGGATATCTTTCCTTGTGTATTTCAGATAAGCAATCAGGATTCCTCCAATTCCTATGACTGCGCCGACGGCAGCCATTCCGCCGTCCAGTCTGCCATTTGAAACAATATTGGCGCCCTCGCAATATCCGAACGGTGTTATGTACTTTAAAAACTCAGCTACATCGGCAATGTTTGCAATCAGGTTCAGAAAATACATCATTGCGGCAATACCAAGCCCTGCACCCGCACTGCCTTTGCGAAGCAATGCCGAGATGCCGAAGCATATTCCGGCCAGCTCAATCTGGAGCAGATAATAAGCGAGATGCAGCAGGTGGATTTCTTTCCAAGGAACCGTCTCGCCCACAGCGGCTATGGAACCCACAGAAATAACATAGAGAAGGACATTCATGGCTGTGATTTGAATCAATAGGGCAATCAGTTTTTCCGTAATAATCCTTATGCGGCTGACAGGATGAGTCAGCAGAAACTCAGCTGTCTTGTTTTTTTCTTCTTTGCTGAGAATGCCGACGGCACAAAGAGATGCATAAAACGCACCGCCGAGACCTAAGATATTGCCGCATTCAACAGCGTAAAATCCGATGAGGGTTCCAAAGTTCAAACGATCCATACCGAAGGCCTCGGAAAAAGAACCCATAGAGGCGAACACCTCGTTGACACTGTGCATCTGTTCCTTCATTTCCGGGAATAGAAAAATGCAGATTGCAAGAAGGAAGCCAATGGAAGCCGTCCATATCAGAAACGAAGTCTTACCTTGCTTTAGTTCGTGCCTTACAAGCGTCATACCGTCTCACCGTCCTTTCCATAATAATGCAGGAATACTTCTTCAAGATCCGGCTCCGTAACCGTAAGGTCATCAATCTGACCTGAAGACAGTGTGCGCAGTAAGCTGCCCATGTCTCCGCTGTAAAGAAAACTGACGGAGCCTTTCATTTCTTTTCTGTCTCGCATACCCCTCAGCTGCCCAAGGTCTACAACACCTTGAACAGTAACGCGCTTTGCACTTGTTTGAGAGAGGACGTCCACATTGTTGCAAGCTATGATTCTGCCGTCACGGATAATCGCCGCGCGGGTGCAGTTGTGCTGAATTTCCGAGAGAACATGGCTGGATAAGAGAAGCGTTGCGCCCTCCTTGTTTCTCTCCCGCAGAATATCAAAAAATTCTTTTTGCATCAGCGGATCCAATCCGCCGGTGGGTTCGTCCAGCACAAGGAGCTTCGGCCGATGCTGCAAAGCACAGACAATGGCAACTTTTTTTCTGTTGCCGAAAGACAGATCATCGATCTTTCGGGCTGTGTCAAGCTGCATACGCTCACAGAGCAGTTTCGATTCAGCGGTGCAATCCTTTTTCCGCAAATCAGCGGACAGCTTCAAGACATCCTTCACTTTCATTCCGGAGTAAAACAATGCTTCCGAGGGAAGGTAGCCGATGTCCTGTAAAATAGATTCCTTTTCTTTTGTGACATCTTTCCCAAAAATCATTGCTCTGCCTCGGGTGGGAGCAATCAGCCCAAGCAATGTTCGGATTGTAGTGGACTTTCCTGCGCCGTTTGGGCCGATGAAGCCAAAGAACTCGCCCTGTGTTACCGTCAGGTCAAGGTCAATGATCCCCCTTGCCTTACCGTAATATTTCGTAAGCTTTGTGGTTTTAATAATCTCCATAGTTTGTCACTCTTTCCGAAGATAGATACTCTTCCAAAAATTCATCAGTTTAGAAAAGCCTTTTTCCATCTCTTCCATATCCACATTGCCGCGCTGAACCATCTCCCAGATATATCCTTCGGAAGCCAAATACATTTCACGGTACATCATGGGAATATCCAATCCGGGAATAAACTGTTCCGGATCCATATTCAGCCGTGTTTGATCCGCCTTCAGATTAAAGTGTCTATGGTAGCTTTCCTGAACTGCAGCGGATATGTCAGTATCCTTTTCATAAAAAGCCTTGATGGTGAAGTTTGCCATATCGGGATAGAGACGAATGATTTCCATCTTAGCCTGCATCCCTTTTTCCATGCTTTCAAATAGGTCTTTTTGGTCGTAGCAGCCGTATTCTGTCAGATATTTGATGGTCGTCTCTGCACATTTGTCCCACAAGAACATATATAGCTCTTTTTTGTTGTGAAAGTAATGAAAGAGCAAGGATTTGCTGATTCCGGCAGCGTCTGCAATCTCGCTCATAGGACTGTTTTTATAGGAGTTTTGGGAAAATACCCGATATCCTGCATTTATGATAGCATGCTGCTTTTCTGCGGATAGGGAAAAGAACCTTTCGTTCATGGCGCGCCCTCCGTTAACTGATTCGGTTAATCTTATTTTGGCTCCATTGACCGATTTTGAGAAGACCCTTTCAAAAAATTTACTTGAACTGCCTGATATCTGGTTCATAAAGGCCGGGACGGCAGGCTGCAACAAGTAACATAAAAGACACCAAGAAAGGTATTTCTGCCTTTCCCGGTGTCTTTCGCCCTTGCATTGCCCATAAAGCTCTCAAATAAAACTACAAATTAAATCTCAAATTTGAAGTACCTTTTGGCATTGTAATAGGAGATGTCCCTGATGATCTCGGACAGGATTTCCATGTCTGCCGGGAATCCGCCTCCCTCTACCCAGTAGCCGATGAGGTTGCAGAGGATACGGCGGAAATATTCGTGCCTCGTATAGGACAGAAAGCTTCTGGAATCCGTGATCATGCCCACGAAACCGCTGAGATTGCCCAGGTTGGCCAGAGCGATCAAGTGTTCTCTGATTCCGACTTTATGATCGTTGAACCACCATGCGCAGCCCTGCTGTACTTTGGACACGGCGCTGGAATCCTGAAAACAGCCCAGCACGGTGCCGATGGCCTGATTGTCGTTGGGGTTTAAGCTGTAGAGGATGGTTCTGGGCAGCTGCTCAGTCCTGCACAAGGCATTCAGGAAGTCTGCCATCTGGGCGGAGGGGGCGTCGTTGTTGATGCAGTCATAGCCCGTATCGGGTCCCAGCTTCTGGAACATCAAGGTGTTGTTGTCCCTCTTGCAGCCGAAGTGGAGCTGCATGGCCCAGTCCAGCCTATGGTACTCCCTGCCCACGAAGAGCATGAAGGCTGTCTTGAACTTCATTTCCTCCTCTCTGGTGGGAATCATGCGGTTCATGCGCTTCAAAAATATGGCTTCAATCTCGTCGTCGCTGGCAGGCTGGTACATCACATATTCCAGAGCATGGTCAGACACTTTGCAGCCCATGGAGTCGAAAAACTCCATGCGTCTCTTCAGGGCGGTCTTTAAGGCAGCGAAGCTGTTGATCTCGCCCATGCCCGCGGTCTCGCAGAGCTTATCCAGATATTCCAGATAATCAGGCTTCTCGATGTTCATAGCCTTGTCCGGTCTCCAGGCAGGCAGCACCTTCACGTCAAAGCTTTCGTCCTCGGCAATTTTTTTGTGCCATTCCAGAGAATCCACGGGATCATCGGTGGTGCAGATCAGAGTCACATTGCTGCGCTTGATGAGGCTGCGGACGCTCATGGAGGGCTGGGCCAGCTTTTCGTTGCAGAGCTTCCATACCTCGTCAGCAGTCTTTTTGTTCAGCACGCCGGTATAGTCGAAATATCTCTGCAGCTCCAGATGGCTCCAGTGGTATAGGGGGTTGCCGATGGCCTTCCCCAGACATTCCGCCCATTTGCAGAATTTCTCGTAATCGGAGGCGTCCCCGGTGATGTATTTTTCCTCCACCCCGAAGGAGCGCATAAGACGCCATTTGTAGTGATCGCCGCCCAGCCATACCTGAGTGATATTATCAAAGCGGCGGTCTTCAGCAATTTCTCTGGGATTGATGTGACAATGATAGTCAAGCACCGGCGTGTTCTCTGCAAAGTCGTGAAACAGCTTTTTGGCCGTTTCCGATTCCAGCAGAAAGTCTTTGTCCATAAATGGTTTCATTTCCTTTTCCTCCCTATTTTGAAAGTGGATTGAGATAAACTATCTTCAGCGGGTGGTGCCCCGTTTGATGATCTCGCCGGAGAAGACGGTCTTTTTCGGCATTTCGTTTCCTGCCAGCACCCCCATCAATATGGTGATCAGGTGCTGGCAGAGGGTTTCCAGCTTGTTGTCTATGCTGGTGAGCTCCGGATCGCAGCAGGTGGCGAGCATGGAATTATTATATCCCAAAACGGAAAAATCTTCCGGGATCCTATAATTCATTTCTTTGGCAAATTTTACGGCGGCCAGTGCCAGAATGTCGTCGGAGGCTATGACTCCGTGAAAACTGAGGCCCTGACGCTTAAGAGTCTTCAGCTGTTCCGTCATGGCATGGACATCCTCGTGGGAGCCGGAGAAGTACTGCACTAGCTCCGGTGACAAAAGCCCCTGCTCCTCCATGGCCGTGAGGTAGCCCTCCCGTTTTTTCTTTCCGCTGTAGGAGGTGGAGCTGTAGAAATACAAGACATCCTTCACTCCCTTTTGAACCATCTCCAGCGCTGCCTGATACATGGATGTATAATCATCCGAGACAATGCTGTAGACATTTGGCACGTCCAGAGCGGCGTTCAAAAGCGTCACCGGAATCCGGGCGGCAGCGTCGGAGATATACTTGTTTTCCGAATCCTTTTCATAGATGAAATTGGAGCCTACCAGTATGATTCCGTCAACCTTTTTGGTGAGCAGAAGGTGCATGGCGGATATTTTGTCCGCCAGCTCGTAGCCCGTACAGCATAGGAGACTGTCATAGCCGTTGGTCCGCAGCTTGCGCTCGATATAGTAGACGGCCTTGGCCAGATAGGGATCCGAGCTGTCCGCGCACATGATGCCGATGGTGTTCATGGTATTCAGCCCCAGACCCCTTGCGAAGGCGTTGGGGGTATAGCCGCACTGCCTGATGGTGTCAAGCACCTTGGTTCTTGTCTTTTCGCTGACATTCTTGCTGCCGTTGAGCACTCTGGAAACAGTGGCGATGGAGACGCCAGCTTTTTCGGAGACGTCATAGATGGTCATGGGTTCTCCTTATGTAAAGATTGTCCGGACAATCTGAGAGCCGTGTAAGTAGTTACAAAAACGCACAATACAATTATAGCAAACCTAGGTTTTTTTGCAAGATATATTTTTCACAAACCTGAAAATGCTTCCTATTTTTTTGAATTTATCAGGATTTTTTGGTTGACGAAATACTGTAGAAGCTGTAAAATAGCAAATGTAAGAGCTTACATACAAAAAGAGCAATTTAGCGCGGGGTTTGCCATGGCGCAGGGCTGTGACGGAATGAAAAAGACCGGATGGGGAGGCTTTGCATTTTGGGAGTCTGGCGGATTCGTCCAAGGCGCTGCGGAAACGTGACGGACGTAACGGTAGGTATGAGCAAAGATCAAGGGGCTGCATGGGGCGGCGGAAACGAGGGAATATGGAAGTATTGAGCAAGGCCATGACGGGCAAGATGGTGAGGCCGATCAGAGTGGTTCAGTTCGGGGAGGGGAATTTTCTGAGGGCTTTTGTGGATTATATGATTGACATCGCCAACGAGCGGGGGAAGTTCGACGGGGATGTGGTTTTGGTGAAGCCTATTGAGATGGGCAGTCTGGAGAATTTTCACAGACAGGGCTGCCAGTATACGGTTTCCCTGAGGGGGATGGTGGACGGGGAGGCGAAGGTGCTGAACCGGAAGATCACCAGCGTGGCGGACGCGCTGGATTCCTATTCCGAATATGACAAGTACATGGGGCTGGCGGAGATAGATACCTTGCGCTTCGTGGTCTCCAATACCACGGAGGCGGGAATCGTGTTCGATGAAAAGGACCGGTTTGACGCGGCGCCTCCCGCCACCTTTCCGGGCAAGCTGACTAAATTTTTATATGATAGGTTTCGCTGTTTTAAGGGGGATAGGAAGAAAGGGCTGGTGATGCTGCCCGTAGAACTGATAGATGACAATGGAATCGAATTGAAGCGGTGCGTGATGCAGTATGTGGATCTGTGGAATCTGGGGGAGGAGTTTCGGGCATGGGTGGAGGAGGCCTGCGTATTCACATCCACGCTGGTGGACCGTATCGTCACCGGTTATCCCAAAGACGCGGAACAAGAGGAATGGAAGGCTCTGGGATATGAGGACAGGATCATGGTGACGGGGGAGCCCTTCGCCCTATGGGTCATCGAAAGTTCCAAGGACATCAGCCGGGAGCTTCCTCTGGCGGAGGTGAACCTTCCGGTGATCTTCACCGACAATCAGAAGCCCTACAAGCAGAGGAAGGTCCGCATCTTAAACGGAGCGCATACGTCTTTTGTGCTGGCTTCCTATCTGTGCGGCAATGACACCGTGAAGGAGTCCATGGAGGACGGGGATATCAGGAACTTCATGGTGAAAACCATTTTTGATGAGGTCATTCCCACTCTGGAGCTTCCGGAGGAGGAGCTGAAGGAATTTGCGGAGGCGGTGATAGAGCGCTTCGACAATCCCTATGTAAAACATGCATTGCTGTCCATTTCCCTGAATTCCGTGTCCAAGTGGAGGGCCAGATGTATGCCCAGCCTATTGGGGTATGTGGAAAGGTTTGGCGCTCTGCCCAGACGGCTGGCTTTTTCTCTGGCGGCGCTGATGGCGTTTTACGCAGGGGAGGAAATCCGGGAGGGAGCCCTTGTGGGAAGCAGAGGAGGAGAGGAGTACAAAATTCTGGATGATGGGAAGGTTCTGGAGTTTTTCCGGGAAAACAACGGGAAGGACAGCAGAAGCGCCTCGGAAGCGTTTCTGGGCCGCGTTGACTTCTTTGGTCAGGATCTGAATCAGGTGCAGGGGCTGACGGAGACGGTGGCGGCTTGTCTGGAGGATATCAGGACCAACGGCATGAGGGCGGCGCTATGCAGGATTTCCTGAAAATAAACGAAAAAGATAATGTGGCGGTGGCTCTTCGGGACGTGGCGGCAGGGACGGGATATCAGGACAGCGCCGAGGCTTTGGAGGCGGCAGGGACAGATTCGGCGGATGGCGGTACGGCCTCGAAGGCGCAGGGGACAGATTCGGCGGATGGCGGTACGGCCTCGGAGACGGCAGGGACAAATGGGGCGGACAGCACCGCGGTGACGGCGAGGGAGGATATTCCGGCGGGGCACAAAATGGCCCTCTGCGCCATTCCCAGAGGCGGGCAGGTGGTGAAGTATGGCTATCCCATCGGTATTGCCAAGGAGGACATTAGGGCCGGGGATTGGGTCCATACCCATAATATCCGCACGGGACTGGGGGAATTGCTGGAGTATTCCTACCGGCCCCATGAGGCGGCGGTGTTGGAAAAGCCGGAAAAGATCGGTGCCTGTATGGGGCATGAAGGCGCTTTGGAGAGCGGCAATGGCCGTCCGGAGAAGGAGGCCTCTTGGGGAGGGGCAGCCTTAAGCGGGGAGGAGTCTTTTCGGAGCGGGGCTTTCTTTCAGGGATTTGTGCGGTCTGACGGCAGGGTGGGAGTGCGCAACGAAATCTGGATCATTCCCACGGTAGGCTGCGTGAACAACGTGGCCGCCGCCATTGCGAGACGGGCCAATGAGCTGGTGGAGGGCACGGTGGAGCAGGTGATTGCCTTTTCCCATCCATACGGCTGTTCCCAGATGGGAGAGGATCAGGAGAACACAAGAAAGATTCTCGCTGACTTGATTGGTCATCCCAATGCCGGGGGCGTGCTGGTGCTGGGGCTTGGCTGTGAGAATTGCAATATCCCTGCGCTGAAGCCGTATCTGGGAGAGTATGACAAAGACCGGGTGAAATTTTTGGCGGCTCAGGAATGGGAGGACGAGGTGGAGGAGGCCCTGAAGCTGATTCGGGAGCTGGTAGGATATGCGGCTTGTTTTAAAAGGCAGTCTGTGGGCATGGACAAGCTGGTGGTGGGGATGAAGTGCGGCGGCAGCGACGGCCTTTCCGGGATCACCGCTAATCCTCTGGTGGGACGGTTTTCCGATAGGCTGATCGCTGAAGGAGGAACCAGTATTCTCACGGAGGTGCCTGAAATGTTCGGCGCCGAGACCATTCTGATGAATCGCTGCGAGAGTCGCGAATTGTTTGAAAAGACGGTGGAGATGATCAACCGTTTTAAACTGTATTTTAAGAGTCACAACCAGACCATATATGAAAATCCTTCTCCGGGAAACAAGGCGGGAGGCATATCCACTCTTGAGGATAAGTCTCTGGGCTGTACCCAGAAGTCGGGCAGCGCTTTGGTGAGAGGGGTGCTGGAATACGGGGAGAGGGTGCGGGAGAGGGGGCTGAATCTTCTTTGCGCGCCGGGAAACGATCTGGTGGCGGCCACCGCGCTGGCGGCGGCGGGAGCCCAGATCGTCCTGTTCACCACGGGCAGGGGAACCCCCTTTGCCTCTCCGGTGCCCACGGTAAAGATTTCCACCAATTCCGGGCTGGCGGCCCGCAAATCAGGCTGGATCGACTTTGACGCCGGAAGACTGGCGCAGGAGGCTCGCTGGTCGGAGGAGACAGAGCGCCTATACGATTATATCCGTCAGGTGGCCTCCGGCAGGAAGGTCTGCAGCGAGGAGGCCGGATACCATGATATGGCGATCTTTAAGCAGGGCGTGACGCTGTGAGTCATCATAACGCAAACAGCGGAGGGACAAGGATGTCCTTCCGCTGTTTTTTGCACTGTTATGACTTTTTATGTGTGAATCGAAGATTTCGGCGGGCAGTTCCAAACCACGATGCTGATTATTTTATATAATAGCAGTAGTCTAAGATCACATTTCCCTTTTCGTCCGGTGTGGTAAAACGGGGACATAGGCAGTTTTCAAAAGATGTTTCGGCTCCGCTGCAGTCCGTGTCTACTTCCATGCCTGCGTGCTGAAGAGCCTTCCGGCAGTTGCATACGGCAGCATGTGTTTCCTCTTCCTTGCCGTATACCCAGCAGGTTCCCATACTGGATTTCGGAAAATCGATATATTCAAAGCCCTCCGGAACTATCGTGTTTTCAGGGGTAAACATTCCGATCCAATATTCCGCAAGCTGGCCGTTTTTGCGACGCTCCAACCCCACATAGGCGCCGCCGTTTTCCCAGATAGCCAAGATCCCATCGGTTCCTCCCATGCTGCTTTCTACTACGTCAAACCAGCCGTTGGCAAACCATTCTCCCCAGCCGCCATAGTCATGATATTTTTTCCCGATAAATCTCATAGCCGGAACCTCTTCCTTAAATACCTTCATGATTTCTGCCATAATTTTCCTCCTCACATAAGTATCCTTTTGGATGTTTCGAGAACCACGCGTTCCAAGAACCATTGAAAGAGGTTCCCCCCCATGGCTCATGGTATAATATCGAAACAGAAGGACACTGTTTCGACTTTTGATTCCATGTGCGCCAGAGCGCACGAAATTATGGTATAATACAAAATATAGTATAATACAAAATTATGATAACATAAGTACCGGGAGATGTAAAGACATGAACTGCGGTTATCCGCTGCCGGACGGGCGTTTACTCTTCTTTGACAAGCCGGATCCATGGCGGTGGAGACGGCACTGTCCATGAGGCCTGCCAAGGGGATTTTTTTATGGCATTGACTTTGGGTGAGGCCGTTGCTATAATATATTTCATTAGTACAATGGCACATAAGTATCCGGCTTGATCGTCATAATGGGTATGGGGGTTATCCGCTTGTCTGTAGGCGCATGTCTGTGAAGGTCTGTCTGGCAGCAGGAACCGGATAGGATTCGGGAAAGGAATGGAATACATATGGGGCGGGAGTTACATGGAGATGAGGCCAGAAAGACGGCAGGCAGGCCGGACGAGAAGCCGCCGGGAGCAGGAAAGCTGGATAGGCTTACGGGCGTTTTGGCAAAGGAGGCAGCCGTGGCGCAGGCCTCGTCCGCAATGAACAAGAATCGCAGCGGAGCGCTCTTTTTGTGCGATATAAACAGTTTGAAGCGGATCAATGTCCAGCAGGGGCATAGGGCAGGGGATGCATGTCTGAAGCAGGTGGCCCAGATATTGACATATATGACAAGCCAGCAGGATATTCTCTCCAGGTGCGGAGGGGATGAATTTTTTATTTACATGCCGGCCTGCAGGGACGTCTGTCAGGCAGAGGACATCTGCTCCAGAATTGAGAAACGTTTCTTGGCCAGCGCGGGAAAAGGAAAGGGCAGTACAAGCTTTTTGGTGACAACGGTTTATGCCCTATGGCAGCCGGGGGATACCTGGCAGAGATTATCTGAACGGGCAGTCGCGGAGATGGAGAAGCGGAAAGCGGAGACGCAGACGCCGGAAAGGCGGAAGGAAGACGGAAAAGACCCCTATGGCAAGGATGTCCGGCGAATTCGGCAGGAACTGATTGAGCAGATCAGCAAGCCGGGGGCTTACTGTCAGGACTATGACAGCTTCAAGGGCATCTACCGTTTTCTGGAACGGAGCATTATCAGAAGCGGCCAGAAAGCATGTGTTATCCTGATCACGGTGGTGGACGGACAGGGCGGGAGCCTCAAGCCGTATGAGAAGGACGCCCTGATGGAGCGGCTTGGGGCGGATATCGGGGCCACGCTTCGTATCGGGGACGTGTATACCAGATATTCCAGCAGCCAGTACCTTCTTCTGGTCATTGATACCACAGAAGGACAGGCAGATAGGATCGTCAACCGGATCAAGGAGCGATTCCTCACGGAGGAGCTGGGGAACCGTATTCTGGTCCATCATTGTTATGAACTTCAGCCAGCCAGAATCGGGGAGCTGGAGAATGGCGATCCGGAGATAGAATAAGAAGGAGGTCCGGCATGGAGGGGAAAAAGCTGACGGTGAAGATGTTGGGAGGGTTTTCTGCCTGCTATGGGGAGGAAGTGCTCACTTTTGGCAGGCATAGGGAGTCCAAATTCTGCCAGCTGTTCCAGCTGCTGATGACCAGACCGGGGCAGGAGTTTGGCAAAATGGATGTGGCTGAGAGTCTCTACGGGCGGGAGGAAGTAGAGAATTTGAATGCCAGCCTGAACAACACGATATTCCGCCTTCGCAGGTATCTGGAAGATTCCCCGCTGCCGCCAGGGAGGTATCTGGTGCTAGGGGGGGTAGAATTTCGCTGGTCGGGGAGATAGAGACGGAGTCCGACGTCTGGAATCTGGAAGAACTGTTCCGAGAGTTTGAACAGGAGCGGGAGGGCCAGAGGAAGGTGGAATTGTGCAAGAAGGCCTGTGATCTCTACCAAGGGGAATTCCTTCCCCAGCTGTCCAATGAACAATGGGTTATAGAGAGAAGCCGCCACTACCAGAAGCTGTATTTCGGGATGCTGAGATATCTGCTGAGTTCCCTGAAAGAAGAAGGGGACTATAGAAGCATAGAAAAGGTGGCGGCTCAGGCTGTGAGTCTATATCCCTATGAAGGGTGGGAGATTTGGCAGATTGACAGTCTGATTGCTCTGGGACGCCAGAAGGAAGCCCAGAAACTTTATCAAAAGACGGCGTCCTATGTTCAGGAGATCGGAGGATTCCTTTCCAAAAAGCAGCAGGCCCAGTTTCGCAGGATCGGAGGCAGGATGCAGCAGCCGGAAGGGACAGGGGAGGATATTGGCAGGTGTCTGATGGAAAATGGGGCGGGTCAGGGCGCCTATGCATGTACGCTTCCGGGTTTTTCGGACTGTTTCCGTATGTTGAAGCGTATTGTAAAGAGGGGAGGAGTTCAGTTTTGCCTGCTGCTGTGTACGATTCTGGACAATAACGGTCATCCGGCCAGCAGCCGGGAATATTGCAGGAAGCAGGGGGAGAAGCTGCGCGCCACTTTTCAGACCCACCTGCGTCAGGGGGATATCTATACAAAGTACAGCGAGGGCCAGTACCTGCTGCTGTGCGTAGGTGTGGAAAGGGAGAATATCCCTGATATCGGCATACGCATAGACATGGATTATCGAAAACGGTGCGGAGGCCGCAGCGGAATCAACTGCCGGCTTCTGGATGACGGAGAGATCTGGTAGGCGGTGAAGGGATATCCTCTGAGAACTCTATATTTGTATCTGGTTCGGAAAATAAAAGAGCTGTTGGAATGCGTGCCTCTTACATTCGCTGTAAGGGGCTTTTTTATGTCCAAATGCCCTGTCTTGTTCTTTGACCATAAAAGGATGGGAGAAGAATCTGTATCATATATCAAATTCGGAAAACTCCAATGCAATATCTGCAGTAATCAGCGAAAAAAGCAGGAAACACAATAGATGAAAGAGTTTGTGAAAGACCTCTTCTGCTATACTTTATCCAATGTAACTTTTATGGAACATAAGGTGTAATCGCGAGGAGGAGAAAGGTAAGCCAAATGAAGAAGAAAAAAGTCATGAAAGCGATTGCGGCAGCTGGTGTGGCCATTGGGGGAGCAAGCGTGCTTCAGGACGGAAACATGGTGTATGCTGCGGAATATGATCAGGGTCTGGTGGGGGATGAACTGATTCTTCCTGCCGAGGAAGAAGAGATATCGGAAGAGCAGACGATACAAGATAGCAATAGCGGCTCGGAGGCTACAGAGGGGTCTGACTCCGCGGAAAACTCTGAGTCTGAGGCAGGTTCCGGCTCTGTAGAGGGATCTGATTCTGCAGAGAACTCTGAGTCTGAGGTAAATTCCGGCTCTGCAGAGGGATCCGATTCCGCAGAGAGCTTGGAGTCTGAGGCGGGTTCCGATTCTGCAGAGGGGTCTGATTCTGCAGAGAACCTTGAGTCTGAGGCAGGTTCCGGCTCCGCAGAGGGGTCTGATTCCATAGAGGAGGAGTCCGAGATCGGTTCCGAGTCTTCTGAGACGGGAAGCGGTTCTGTGTCTGCAGAGTCGGCAAGTGAATCCGAGTCTGTAAGCGGAGTTGAGTCAGAGGGTTCCGCAAGTGAATCCGAGTCTGCAGAATCCGTAAGCGAATCAGAATCCATAAGCGTGTCGGAATCTACAAGTGCATCGGAAGAGATAAGCACGTCTGAATCTGTAAGCGCCTCTGAATCCACAAGTGTAGTGGAAGAAGATGAACTGCTGGAGGATGAAAGCGGGTTGTTTACCCCTGCCCAGATGAGTATCCTGAGAAGGGCACAAGCTAAGCTGGCAGCAGGTGAGGAGCTGACAGAGGAGGAAAAGAATCTGCTGAGTGAGTCTACCTCCGCCAGCACGTCCTTGTCAACACAGCACAGCGCCATGGCGTCGGAGTCTGAAAGCATCAGTGAATCCTTGTCAACGGAATCTTCGGAAGCCGTCTCGGTATCGATCAGCTTGTCTGCTTCGACGAGTGAGCATTTGGCGGTATCCCAATCCGCTTCTGAGAGTTTGCATACGTCTATGTCGGCAGCGCTTTCTGAGGCGCAGAGCGAATACGACAGCTTGCTGGAACATTACAATGACGGTGAACAGAGGCTTGAACGGCTGGAAGAATTGAAAAAGCTGATTGATGCCCAGAGCGAGGTTGTAGAGAGATTCCGGGCAATGGATGAGGCTCATTGGAGTCATAAATTGGGCACAACGAAATCTGCGGACGGCCAAACATACTGGGAGGCGGCGGATCAGCTGGCAAATTTGCTTATCAAGTATAAGATGCTGTCAGATGCGCAGGTAAATAATTATACAGACGTTAATTTTTCAAACGATGGCAACTGGATAGAATACGAGAAGGGTACGGATGTCGATGGTCGTTACATTGAAGTATCCTATAAAGATCAGAACGGAAACGAACAGACAAGGTATTTCGACTATGCTACGGCAGATAAAGACGGAAATGCGATTGCAAATAGAAATGAAACAACAACATACTGGAGTTTTCCTAATTATAATAAGACGGCAAATCGTGATGATGCGACAAAAGTGAAGTATATATACATTGTGGAAATGAAAAAGAGCCACGATGGGAAATTTATTGTCAGCAAAAATGATGGTTATAAAGGCGGCAAAGGATATTTCAGTCAAAAAGACTTTATTGACGGCAGGGATGATTACCAGAACGAGTATCGCAGTGAATATGTGGAGAAATCTGAAAGTCTTAGGCTGAAAGAAAGCGAAAGCGCAAGCCAAAGCAATTCTCTTCTGGCAGAATCAGAGGCAGCCAGTATGGAAGCCAGCACAAGCGCCTCTACCAGCATGAGCCGTTCGGAGAATGCCAGCACATCCATGTCTGCCAGTGCGAAGGCTTCGGAGAGCACAAGCGAATCCTTGTCAACCAGCGTAAGTGCATCATTGTCTGCATATGCAAGCACGAGCGAATCTCTGAGCACAAGCAAGAGTGAGAGCAGTTCCACTGTGGTAAGTGAGAGCGAGAGCACTTCTACTGTGGTGAGCGAGAGCGAAAGCGCCTCTACTGTAGTAAGCGAGAGCGAGAGCGCCTCTACCGTGGTAAGTGAGAGCGAGAGCGGCAGCACTGTGGTAAGTGAGAGCGAAAGCACCTCCACTGTGGTAAGCGAGAGCGAGAGCACCTCTACCGTGGTAAGCGAAAGCGAAAGCACCAGCACTGTGGTAAGCGAGAGCGAGAGCACCTCTACCGTGGTAAGCGAGAGTGAAAGCGGCAGCACCGTGGTAAGCGAGAGCGAGAGTACTTCTACTGTGGTGAGCGAGAGCGAAAGCACCTCTACTGTAGTAAGTGAGAGCGAGAGCACTAGCACCGTGGTGAGCGAGAGCGAAAGCACCAGCACTGTGGTAAGTGAGAGCGAGAGCACCTCCACTGTGGTAAGCGAGAGCGAGAGCACCTCTACCGTAGTGAGCGAGAGCGAGAGCACCAGCACTGTGGTAAGCGAAAGCGAGAGCACCTCTACCGTGGTAAGCGAGAGCGAGAGCACTTCTACTGTGGTGAGCGAGAGCGAGAGCGGCAGCACCGTGGTAAGCGAGAGCGAGAGCACTTCTACCGTAGTGAGCGAGAGTGAGAGCACCTCTACTGTGGTGAGCGAGAGCGAAAGCGGCAGCACTGTGGTAAGCGAGAGCGAGAGCGCCTCTACCGTGGTAAGCGAGAGCGAGAGCGGCAGCACTGTGGTAAGCGAAAGTGAGAGCACTTCTACTGTGGTGAGTGAGAGCGAGAGCACTTCTACTGTGGTGAGCGAGAGCGAAAGCACCTCCACTGTAGTAAGCGAGAGCGAGAGCACCTCTACCGTAGTGAGTGAGAGCGAGAGCACCTCTACCGTGGTAAGCGAGAGCGAGAGCGGCAGCACCGTGGTAAGCGAGAGCGAAAGCACTTCTACCGTGGTAAGCGAGAGCGAAAGCAGCAGCACCGTGGTAAGCGAGAGCGAGAGCACCTCCACTGTGGTAAGCGAGAGCGAGAGCACTTCTACCGTGGTAAGCGAGAGCGAAAGCGGCAGCACTGTGGTAAGCGAAAGCGAGAGCACCTCTACTGTAGTAAGCGAGAGTGAAAGCGGCAGCACCGTGGTAAGCGAGAGCGAGAGCACTTCTACTGTGGTGAGCGAGAGCGAGAGCACTAGCACCGTGGTAAGCGAGAGCGAGAGCACCTCTACCGTAGTAAGCGAGAGTGAGAGCACTTCTACTGTAGTGAGTGAGAGCACCAGCACCGTGGTAAGCGAGAGCGAGAACACTTCTACCGTGGTAAGCGAGAGCGAGAGCACCTCTACCGTAGTAAGCGAAAGCGAGAGCACATCTACCGTAGTAAGCGAAAGCGAGAGCACCTCTACCGTGGTGAGCGAGAGCGAGAGCACCAGCACCGTGGTAAGCGAGAGCGAAAGCACCTCCACTGTAGTAAGCGAGAGCGAAAGCAGCAGCACCGTGGTGAGCGAAAGCGAGAGCACCAGCACCGTAGTGAGTGAGAGCGAGAGCACCTCTACCATAGTAAGTGAAAGCGAGAGCGGCAGCACCGTGGTAAGCGAGAGCGAGAGCACTTCTACTGTGGTAAGCGAGAGCGAGAGCACCTCTACTGTGGTAAGCGAGAGTGAAAGCGGCAGCACCGTGGTAAGCGAGAGCGAGAGCACCTCTACCGTAGTAAGCGAGAGCGAGAGCACCTCTACCGTAGTAAGCGAGAGCGAAAGCACCTCTACCGTAGTAAGCGAGAGCGAAAGCACCTCTACCGTGGTAAGCGAGAGCGAGAGCACCTCTACCGTGGTAAGCGAGAGTGAGAGCACTAGCACCGTGGTAAGCGAGAGCGAAAGCACCAGCACTGCGGTAAGCGAGAGTGAAAGCACCAGTATCTCCGAAAGCACCAGCGCATCCGAGAGCACCAGCGCTTCTGTCTCCACAAGCATGAGCGCCAGCGCCTCTTCAAGTGACGCAGCAGTTCCTGAGGAAAGCGGTGAAGGAGACGGCGGCAGCGCGTCGGCAAGTGAGTCCGTAAGCGCTTCGGAAAGTGCATCGGAAAGCCTCTCCACCAGTGAGAGCCAATCTGCCAGCGCTTCCGAGTCTGCCAGCACCAGCGCCAGTGAGGCGGCAGATAATACTGAAGATATCGGGGATGATCCCTTGCCTATGGGAGGGATGCCTGAAGACGGTGAGGAGGATGACGCTCCCGATGACGATGGCGATAGAGAGGATGACTTTGAAGACCAAGAGGAGGACGACGAGGAGGAAGAAGAAGTACCCCTTCCGGTTGAGGACGAGGATGACTCAGGAGAAGTGGATATTGATGATGAAACTTTGCCCTTGGTCAGCCCGGATCTCGTGATGGGAACAAAACACTGCATCAGTCATTTCCTGGAACTGATTCTGGCAGGCGGCGTGACAGCCTATGGATTTGGCAGCACCAGAAAGAAGAAAAAGGAAATCGATGAACTGAAGAAGGGAAAGAGAGGATAAGCGTTGATGGCAGAATTTTTTAAAAATCTGAGTCTGGTATGTTGGTGGGATATCCTTGGGGTAGTTGCTCTGATATCGTCGATTGCCTTTGTGGTCATAAGGAAGAATTGGCTGAATAAGGAGCAGAAACGACTGGAAAGCGGCAGGAACTGATAGGGTGCCGGCCAGAAAAAAATAAAGAGTGGTAATTAGGATTAGTGGCCGCCTTACAAAAGGTGGTCACTAATTCCAGTGTACCGGGAGAATAATCGTGCAAAATGAAAATGAGAAAGAACATGTATTGAAGTACAAACTGGCGTATTCGGGAATTATTCTTTTGGTGTACATAGTGGGGAAAAATATTCCCTTGTATAAAATAGATCTATCTGCGTACCAGCAGGCATCCGTTGGTGTGGAGGATCTGTTGATCCAGACCATTGGCGGGGATTTCATCCGCTCGTCCATATTGGCGCTGGGTGTGTTTCCGTCTATGATATCAGCGCTGCTGGTTCAGGTGATTTTGGCCCTCAGGGGATTGTTCACGAAAGCAAAAGTTTCCCCGCGCAAATCCCAGCGCATGACCGTGGCAATGACTTTTGCCGTAGCTGCTTTTCAGGCTGTGACCCGGCTGCCTGAGCTGAAGTTTGTGGTGACCGGAGGGATGCTGCCGGTTGCCAGAGCCGTAGCAGGTGTGGAGATGGTAACGGGAGCCATATTTATTATGTGGCTGTCTGATAGAAATGGGAAATATGGAATCAGCGGCAGAATGGTGTTTGTGACAGTCAATATTCTGGAGCGGATCTGGATGACGCTGTTAGGGCATCCTATACAGAAGCTGGCAGTTCCTCTGGCCGCCGCAGCCTTGATGATGCTGGTGATCCTGATAATGGAGAATACGGAGAAGCGTGTTCCGGTACAGCGGATTTCCATACATAATATCTATGGGGATAAGAATTATCTGGCTATCAAGTTTAACCCCGTGGGGATCATGCCCATGATGTTTGCCACGGCGGTATTCATGCTGCCCCAGCTTCTGGTTTCTCTGTTAGGTTATCTCTTTCCGCAGCAGTCAGGGATATCCTGGTGTCAGGAGAACCTATCCTTGACAAAGCCTTTTGGCATATTCATCTATATTGTCTGTGAGTATCTGCTTACCATTGGATTTTCCCTATTGATGATAAGCCCCCGGGATATTACGGAGCAGTTCCTGAAGAGCGGGGACAGTATTGTGGATCTTAGGGCTGGCCGTGATACCAGACGTTATCTGGGCAGGGTGATATGGCGGATCAGCTTCCTGAGCGCCACAGTCATGGGGGCATGTATCGCGGCGCCTCTGATCCTGCAGCTGCGGGGGGACATTGACAGCACGCTTGTGATGCTGCCCACTTCCATGATGATGCTGATGGGCTTTTCCTGCAATATGTACCGGGAAGTCAGCACGCTGCACAGCTATGATTCATGCAGGCCGTTGTTCTGAGGCCTCGGAGGGTCTGGGGACAACGGCAAAAAGCGCTGCAGGTGCTGCCGTTTACGGCGGCAAGGGGCGCAGCTGCCGCATTCCGGCGGCAATAGGATGCAATTTGGATAAGACGGGAGTGGGGAGATGTTATATTTTATTCCGGCATGGTATAAGGAAAGGGAATGGTGCGAGGACGAACAGAGCTGGCGGGTGAGGCGGACCCATACGGAATTTGACGACACAGTGAAGCAGATCCAGCTGTTTCACCGCAGCGGGGCCTACGAATACCGCATTATGATTCTGGGAGCCGCACCGAATTTCCGGCATTTCCTTCACAGGCAAGGGGTATATCGGGCGCCGTACTGGTCTTGTTTCGACGCGATACAGGAGATTCGGCGCAAAAAGATGAGGGTATGGTCATTCCATGACTTAAAATGGCCGGAAGGGATAGAATTTTTTTACTCACCATTTGTAGTGGTAGCAATGCTGGGCAATGAGAAATATGCCCAGATTGATTTTGGCGAGGACGGGAATCCCATCTGGGTAGAGATGTATAGGAAGGGGATCGTACACCGCCGCAACCTCTATGATGACAGAGGATTCATTTCCAGTACCATATTGTACGAGGATGGGGCTCCCGTCTACCGGAATTATCTATGTGAGAACGGAACCTGGAAGCTGCGGTGTTATCAGGCGGACGGACATGTGGAGATCAACGGGAAGTGTCCGGATTATGTGCTGGAGTACGGAGGAGAGTGGCATACAAGGCGGTTTTCGAGGATGAACTATGACAATATAGGGCAGGTTATCCATGAAGTGCTTGGATCCTATCTGGCGCTGACGGATTCCGGCGATATTTTCTGCGTGGCAATGCAAGGCCTTCATGCAGGTCTTTTGGGCAGGGTTTTGAAGGGCAGGAAGAAGATTCTGTCATTTTTTCAGGACAGGTACAAGGACTGGAACGACCCTATGGTATTGGAGATGATCCGGGACGCGGACTATGTGGTGGCAGATTCCAGAGAGGCTGCACAGATCATACAAGGGCAGGCCCCCATGGCGGCGGGCCGTCTGACAGCCATTCCCCCCTATGATACCAGAGCGGACGAGGGAACCAGCCTGCAGGCAGGCGTCCAGAAACTCTTGATGCCGGTGGACGGGCTGGACAGTGAAACGTTCAAGGCATCCATACGGCTATTGGGAAAATACCTTCCCCAGAAGGAAAATGTGCGGATTCATCTTTTTACCAGAGAAGCCAGATATAACAGAAAAAGAACGCTTCTGGAACAGGTTCGCAGAGAACTGGGAGAGGCCGGTATGCCCGAGGAATGGGCGGCGGAGACAGAGGATGAAAAGGTCTCGGAGAATAATCTGGAGGAAGAGGGGAGGATTCCCGTTCGTTTCTTTCCGGAACAATGTGTTGATGAACTGTCTGTGAGCAAATGTATGCGGGAACAGTGGCTGCTTGTGGATCTGCGAAAGATCCCGGAGCTGTACCTGCAGATCAATGCCGTCAGCTTCGGGATTCCTCAGATCGTGCGTAAAAGAACGGACTTTGTGGAACACGGAGGAAACGGCATTGTGCTTGACAGACTGGAGCGCCTGCCAAAGGCGCTGGACTATTATCTGAATGGGCTGAAGCACTGGAATGAGGCCAGAGTGTATTCCTATGAGATCGGCAGGGAGTATACCACCGCGCGGCTGCTGGAGATGTGGAGGGAGGTCATGGACAGCGTTGGATGAAGTACGAATCTTACAACTTGGGGAGGAAGACTGGAGGGAGATCTATACCGTTCCCAACAACGTGTCTCTGGATCATGCGGATGTCTTTCAGGAGCTTCCCGAAAAGCCATACGATATGTTTTTTCTGGACAGGAATCCTCTGGAAGAGGAGATAGGGCTGCTCTTTCAGGCGGTGAAGGCCTATACGCTTTTTGTGACAGACAAGGTGGAGATGAAAAACGGGACAGAGTGGCTCTGCCGCAGCAGGAAGGCCCGACAGATCGCCGGACCGGATATCCAGAGATTCCTTCTGGAGGAATGCAAGTACTACTATTCACGGCCCTACGGTGAGAAATTCAGCCTGCGGGATATAGCCGTGGCCCAGAAATTTCGGGGAAAAGTAAAGTGGAACGGAAACCGGAATGTGCTGCTGGAGGACGATTTCGGGGATAGGTTCCGTCAGGTTGCCTACTGGCGTTACAACAGCCCCGTGCCCAGAGGCCAGACGATAGATTTCTGGCTGGAGTATGACAAGGATCCTGAGGTGGAGATCCGTCTTGTGCTGATCCTCTTTGCTGCCGGAAGCCCTTCTGATGTGCTGGAGCAGTGGGAATTGGGAGAACGGGATCTGGAGCAGGTGGTTCAGGTGGTGTGTGACAAGGGGGACGGTACTTTCTTTGTTTCGGTCAGGGCCAGAGGCAGGGGCAGACTGTGGCTGACCGCTCTGCACAAGCGGATTTCCAGAGGGAGCCATGGATATTTCCTGCCGGGGGGAGAGCGGTATGTGACAGCCGACAGGGAAGAGGCATTCTGCTATTTTGAGCCGGGAGACCTTAAGCCTCCCCTGAATGTGTATTTCTCCGGATACAAGACCTTACAAGGGTTTGAGGGATATTATATGATGAAGGGTCTTGGATGCCCTTTCCTTTTGCTGGCAGAGCCGAGGCTGGAGGGCGGCGGGTTTTACATGGGATCTGCGGCCTATGAGCAGCTGTTTATAGAAGCCATCAGGAAGCATATGGAGGAACTGGGATTTACTCCGGATCAGGTGATCCTGTCCGGACTTTCCATGGGCACCTTCGGGGCCATTTATTATGGATGCGATATCCGCCCTCACGCCATGATCGTGGGCAAGCCGCTGGCCAGTATCGGGAATGTTGCGGCCAATGAGAAGCACCTGCGTCCCGGCGGTTTTCCTACTTCACTGGACGTCCTGTACGCCCAGAGCGGCGGGCTGGGAAAAGAGGCCGTGGAGAGACTGAACGAGAAGTTCTGGAAGAAATTTCAGGCTGCGGACTGGGGGAATTCCAAGTTTGCCGTTGCCTATATGATAGAGGACGACTATGATCCGGACGCCTACGAAACCTTGCTCTCCCACCTGCAGTCAGGCGGCGTGCAGGCATATGGGAAGGGACTCCACGGGCGGCACAACGACAATACCCATGGCATCATAAGCTGGTTTCTGGGACAGTACAACAAGATACTGCGGGAGGATTTCGGCAGAAGGAGGAAAGGGTGAAGAGATTCTTGAGACGGGCTGCCTTGCGCAGCCCCCAGAGAGAGCCGGGGAATGGGACAGCCGGTGAAAAATGGACCATTTACTGGAATGAGTACTCCTCCGACACTTATTTGTATGGATCGGAGATCTCTTACCACGCAAAAGACGATGTGGAATTTTCTAATGAGCTGATGCCGCCGGGGACAGTGATCAAGCAGTGGTATTCCAGAACCTATTACCAGCTGCAGCGGATAGAACCGGCCCTGCCTATGATAGACGGAGAGGGGGAATACCGGCTGCGGGTTCACATAGACTGCCCGGAGGGGGAGAGATGGCTGATCCAGCTGGTATTCTTTGATAAATATGACGCGGAGGCAGGGCGCATTGCCATTAGGGATCAGGTGTCGTATTTCCGGTGTCCCCTAAGAACCTATAGCTACAGCATGCAGTTGATTAACGGCGGCATGACATGTTTCCGCTTCCACTTTATAGAGATTCAGGAAATCGAACATGAGATTGACGAGGCGATTAAAGAAACTAAATAAGATCTTAAAAAAGGTCAGGAGCTACAAGGAGCGGATGGAGCAGCTTTCCGATCAGGAGCTGTCCCATCTGACGGAAGAATTCAAAGAGCGTCTGGCCGGCGGGGAGACGCTGGACGACATCCTGCCGGAGGCGTTTGCGGCGATCTGTGAGGCGGATTACCGCATTCTGGGCAAGGCTCCCTTTGACGTACAGGTGCTGGGAGGAATTGCCATGCATCAGGGCTGTCTGGCGGAGATGCACACCGGGGAAGGGAAGACTCTGGTGGCCACGCTTCCGCTTTACCTGAATGCCTTGACGGGGAAGAGCACCATTCTGGTGACGGTCAACGAATATCTGGCCTGCAGGGACGCGGAGGAGATGGGGCCGGTTTACCGGTTCATGGGGCTTACTGTGGCGGCAGGCGTCCCGGTCAAGGGACAGGAGGAATTTGGCACGGATGAAAAAAAGGCGGTGTACGCATCGGACATCGTATATACTACCCACAGTGCCCTTGGATTTGATTATTTGATGAACAATCTTGTGAAAAACGCCAAGGAACGTTTCCTGCGGGAGTATTATTACGTGATCGTTGACGAGGCGGATTCGGTGCTGCTGGACGGCGCCCAGACCCCTCTTGTGATATCCGCCTCCCCCAGAGTGCAGTCCAACCTATATGAAGTGGCGGATTTTTTCGTCACCACATTGACGGAAGGGCAGGATTATATGCTGGAGGAGGGAAAGGTCTGGCTTACGGAACAGGGCATTCAGTACGCGGAGACTTTCTTTCAGATCGACAATTTTTACGGCAGCAAGAATTTTGAGATCAACCGCCATGTGATTCTGGCTCTGCGGGCCAGAAAGCTGTTCGAGAGCGGGGAAAACTATATGGTGTCCAGAGAGGGGGAGCTTTTGCTGCTGGACGGCAGCACCGGCAGGACTCTCAAGGGCATGAAGCTCCGGGGAGGGCAGCATCAGGCTCTGGAAGTGAAGGAGGGCTTGAAGCCCACTCAGGAAAGCCGGGCCGTGGCGGTGGTCACGTTCCAGAATCTGTTCCTTATGTTCCCTAAGCTGGCAGGCATGAGCGGCACTGTGGCGGACGCCACGGACGAGCTGCGGGACATCTATGGGGTGAAGGTGGTGGTGATTCCGCCCAACAGGCCAAGACAGCGGGTGGATCTGCCGGACTGTTATTTCCAGAATACCAAGAAGCAGGTTTCCGCGGCAGTCATAAAGGCTCTGGAGATCCATAGGACAGGACGGCCGGTGCTGATCGTGGCTGCGAATATCGAGAATACGGAGACGGTTCATAAGATATTCTTAAGGAAGAAGATTCCCCATAATGTTCTGAGCGCCAACAATGCTTACTGGGAAGCCCAGATTGTAAAGGAGGCAGGACGGCGGGGGGCAGTGACTGTGGCCACCACCATGGCGGGGAGGGGAACCGACATCAAGCTGGGGGAAGGCGTGGAGGAGCTGGGAGGTCTGGCCGTCATCGGCATTGGACGGATGGATAATGTGAGGATGGAGCGGCAGGCCAGAGGACGCGCCGGAAGGCAGGGGGATGCGGGCAGCAGTCAGTTCTTTGTGTCGCTGCAGGATGATGTGATGGGAGAGGATCCCGTCTATGACAAATACATAGAGGGAAAAAGACCTATCAGCAGGGGGAAGCTGAAAAAATTAATCAATAAGGCCCAGAGGCTTGGGGAGGAAAACGCCGTTTTGGGACGGAAGCGCTCGGTGGATTACGACAAAGTAATCCAAAGGCAGAGGGGACTGATCTATGCCACCAGAAATAAATTGCTGGAGGGTGAGGAGCTGCCCAGAGAGATGATCCTGAAGATGGCGGAACGGAACATAAAAAGCTTTCTGGACTCCGGCGGAGTGGCGGACATACGTATACTGAACCGTTATATTCTGGACAATCTCTCCTATCGGCTGGAGGACGCGGCGCCGGATTTCTCCCTTGGAGACAAGAAAGCCATTGAACAGTATCTTATGGAGAAGGTACGGCAGGGGCTGGCCGAACAGGAGAAAAAGACGGGCAGCGCAAGCCGCATGAACCAGTTTATACGTGTAGCGGTCTTAAGCGCCATTGACGAGGCGTGGGTGGAGCAGGTGGACTATATGCAGCAGCTTCAGGCAGCGGTCTCAGGCAGGGCCACCGCCCAGCGCAACCTATTGTTCGAGTATCAGGATGATTCTTTCGGGTCCTTTCGGAAGATGGAGAGCACCGTGTACGAGAATGCCATGCGGAACATTCTGCTGAGCGATATCTATATGGACGAGAAGAGGCAGCTGCACATTGTATTCCCCTGACGGGAAAGCTGACAGGGGCGGGAATCTGTTTTAGGGCAGGGGGGCACAAGCCATGGCAATTTATGTATACAGTCTTTTGGTGGGGTATTTTCCCAACGGGGTGGATTATGCGCAGGGATATCGGGCCGGGATCCTGAGGAAGCTGTCCGGTTCTGTGCGGTACATTTTTACAGAGCTGCCCAGCAGAGAGAATATTAGATTTTATGAAAGTCTGGGGATCAGGGAAGAGGAGATGCTGAGCGTGCATCACTTTTTTCTGGACCGGCCCGCGCTGGGACTGACTGTGATGGTACAGGATAAGCTTGCAGAACTGAAGAGGAGTCTGGAAAGCACGGATGTAAAATACCGGGATTCGGAAATCCAACTGCAAAAGGACGGTATGGTAATAGCCGCGCTGGTATTCGCTCAGGAGAAGCCGGAAGCGCTCACCATGGTTCATTTCTTTCATCAGGGGAAGCTGGTTCGCACAGAGCACTATACGGACCATATGGCCTATGCGGACTATTATGTGACGGCGGAGGGGGAGCGGGGCCTCTACGCAAAAAGGACGAGACGGGTCTATTGCCACGGAAACGGCGCCGTTGCCTATGAACAGATTTTTGAGGGAGAGAGATCATGGTACTTGTTCCCTGACGGTGGGGTTCTCACGAAATCGGAATTGATTGCGGAATTTGTAAAGGGGCTGCAGCTGTCCCGGGATGATACAGTCCTGATAGACCGATTTGCCCAGCTGGATTACGTCCAGCCCCTTTTTCAGGAAAAGGGACAGGCCCGGATGGTGGCTGTCATGCATGCCGGACACTATTTTGAAAAGGGTGAGAGCAGGTACACGGTAAATTTCAATCAGGATTACAATTATTTATTTAAGTATTCCGGTATGCTGGATACCATAGTGGTGTCTACCGGGCAGCAGAAGGAGGATCTGGAGGGCAAGCTTGGACAATACCATTGCGGGATTCCCCGTATCGTGGTCATTCCGGCAGGGGGCGCGGACAAGCTGCGGTATCCGGACAAGGAGCGGAAGCGGGGATCCATACTGTCCGTTTCCCGGATTCAGGCCCACAAGAGGATCGACTGGATCATAGAGAGCGTGGTAATGGCACATAGGACGAATCCGGATATTTCGCTGGACATCTATGGCGGGGGGAATCCGGAGCACATGGCTGCCATGAAGGGGCTGGTGGAGGCGCGTCAGGCCCAGTCCTACATCCGGTTCATGGGACATCAGGACGTCAGGGAGCTATACCGGAATTATGAAGTGTTTCTGACGGCCTCCACTTTTGAAACCTTAGGGCTCTCCATACTGGAGGCCATCTCCTCCGGAACGGCAGTGGTTGGCCTAGACGCAAAGTATGGAAGCCGTCTGCTGGTTCATTCGGGGGAGAATGGCTATCTGGTCAGGTTTGAACCGGCTTCTGTCAATGAAGATGCAGAGAAGCTCATCGGCAGCATGGCTGAAAAGATTCTTGAGATTTTTGCACAGCCGGAACGTCTGGAATTATTTCACAAGTGTTCTTACAGAATTGCGGAAGGATTTTTGATGGGGGCCATTGCGGATAAGTGGATGGAATTGCTGCAGTAATTCTTTGAGAGAAATAGGGAGGATTCATATGATTTATAGCTTTCATCACTATTATCACTGGCTGAAAGGCGGTGTGGAAACGGGGCAGGCGTATAGGGCAAAATTATTCCGGAGGCTGGGAATGGACGCCAGATTTGTTTTTGCTACTACATTTCCCGAACACAATATTTGGGATGAGACAAGGCAGCTGGGCTATTTGGACTCAGAGGTGCTGTGGATGTATGGCTTTTTTACCAACTGTAAGCCATCACCGGTTACTTATACTTTGGCGAAATTGGAAGCTGCTTTTGAGGAAGAATTCATTTACTCCAAAAGCGGAAATATGGCGACATATACTTTTCCAAAGAGGAACATCTATTACACGGCGTTTTTGGTGGATGGCAGCAGTGACCTCGTATATAGCCTTGTGATGATTTCAAATGGGTGTCTGGTGCGGAAGGACTATTACACGTATTGCAGGGTTTATTCCGAATTTTACATTCCGGTGGAGGGCCACGCACAGCTGTATCTAAGAAGATTCTATAATGAAAATGGCACAATTGCATATGAAGAGATGACAGATGGGGACAAGGTAATTTATAAATTTCCGGATAGGCTGCTCTATTCCAGAGAAGAGCTGGTGGGATATATGATGAGCTGCCTGAACCTTACCGAGAGGGATGTGGTTCTGATAGACGGGGAATGGGGAATGATCGACAGGGCCGCGTTTCTGCAGAATGCATTTCCGGCAAAGGTTGGTTTTATTATTCATTCCCGTCATTATCGGCATAGCGATGAAGAACATGTGCTGTGGTATGACATGTTTGAGTATGCGTTTTCTCATCCTGAAAAGATTCATTTTTTTGTAACCAATACAGATGCGCAGAGTCATGTGCTTCGGGAACAATTCCGTTATTATAAAGGAAAGGACGTCAGGGTAGAGACGATTCCGGTGGCAGGGCTGGAAAGAATCCGCATTCCCCAAAAGGAAAGGAAGCCCCATTCCCTTATTACAGCCGGACGGCTGCAAACTGATAAGAGGACAGATTGGGTCATAGAAGCGGTAACGGCAGCCAGAAAGGTAATCCCGGATCTGACTTTGGATATCTATGGGGAAGGCAGTGATGAAGGGAAGCTGCGAGAACTGATAGACCGGTTGGGCTGCAGCAGTTATGTACGCTTGTGCGGCTTTCAGAAATTGGATGAGGTTTATCAACAATATGAGGCATATGTCTCAGCATCTTTGGGGGAGACCTTTGGTATAACATTGTTGGAGGCAGTTGGTTCAGGGCTGCCCATAGTGGCATTTGACCTGCCCTATGGGATGCAGGTATTTGTGGAAGAGGGGAAAAACGGATATAGGGTATCGCGGATTTCAAGCGAGGGACTGGCAGAGGGAATCATCCGGCTTTTTACGGAAGCGGATCTGGAAGCCTTCCGGAAATATTCTTACCGGAAAGCAGAAGGTTATCTGGATACAGCCATAGGGAAGAGATGGATGGAGGTGCTATCTTGAGGGTTCATATCACAAATCTCTATGGGATTGGCGGTACTACAGGAAAAGCACAGCAGATGGTGGCGGATATAGCCAAAAGAGACCTGCATTTCAATGAACTGGGAATCTATAAATATCCTATGCATTCGGACACGGCAGATATGCTGCGCACCCGTCTGGACGGAATCGTTGCTTCGGTGGGGCATGGGGATGTGGTGATCTTTCAGCTGCCGACCTGGAACTGCATTGAGTTCGACGAGGCTTTGGTAGCGCACTTTAATGGGTATAGGGAGCTGAAGAAGATATTTTTCCTGCATGATGTCCCTCCGCTGATGGACCATAGGGCTCTCAAGGAGCTGGACAGATATATCGCCTTGTATAACCGGGCGGACCTGATGATCCTGCCTTCACAGAATATGGCGGATTTTCTGTATTCCAAGGGGCTTACAGTAAAGAAAACAGTTATCCAGAGGATGTGGGACGCGCCGGTGGACATTGATCTGGGGGAAAAGCCGCCGTTTCGGAGACGGGTAAATTTTGCAGCGGACGTGATACGGGTTCCCAGACCCTTTGTACAGAATTGGGACAGCGATGAGGTGGAACTGGCGATTACGGCGCCTTCTGGAGAATACGCATGGGCCAGAGGCAAGAATATCCGCTGTCTTGGGTGGTTCAACCACGAAAATCTTCTGGCGGATGCATTGAGAAAGAGCGGGGGCTTCGGCCTGCTGTGGCATGACGATCCGGTGTGGAGCGAGTATATGAAGCGCAATGCCTGCTGTAAGCTTGGCACATATCTGGGGGCAGGCCTTCCGGTGATCGTGCATGGGAGCGTACCTGAGGCAGAGACAGTGCGCAGGAAGAATCTGGGACTGGCAGTGGATTCTCTGGAGGAAGCGGTGAATCAGGTGGCGCGTGTCACCAAAGAGCAATATGCGGAGATGGCCAAGAACGCGGATTCTTTTGGCAGTCTGGTCCGAAACAGCTATTTTTCCAGAAAACTGTTGACAGATGCAATATTCCGGCTGCTGTATGACTGAGGGAGCAGGAAATAGGGAAGGGGCAGGAGCATGATCTATAATTTCCATCACTTTTACTATTGGCTGAAGGGCGGCGTGGAGACAGGACAGGCCTATCGGGCGAAACTGTTCCGCAGGCTTGGGCTGGAAGCAAAATTTATTTTTGCCACCACCTTTCCGGAGAAAAACATCCAGCAGGAGACATCCTATCTGGGCTTTCTGGATTCCGAGGTTATCTGGATGTACGGATTTTTCACAGACTGCCGGACTTCACCGGTTACATATACTCTGGAACAGCTGGAGGATACCTTTGGGGAGAAAAAGTACACAGTTTCCAAGGATGGGGGGATTCTGACTTATCGTTTTGTACAGTCCGCCGTTACCTTAAAAGCCTTTCTGGAAGAGGGGAAAGACGATCTTGTCCATAGGGTAGAGATGATTTCCGGAGGCTGTCTGGTCAGGAAGGACTATTATACCTATTGCAGGATCTATTCTGAGTATTATGTTCCTATAGACGGACATGCGCATTTGTATTTGAGACGGTTTTTCAATCAGGATGGCAGTGTGGCTTATGAAGAAGTGACGGAGAAAGACCGTGTTCTCTATAAATTCCCGGACCGGCTGCTGTATTCCAGAGAAGAACTGGTGGGCTACATGATGTCCCGGCTGAATCTGACCGAGGACGATACGGTTATCATTGATCTGGAGCCGGGGATGATTGAGAAGTCGGCCTTTATTTTGAATGCAGTACCTGCCAGAGTGGGGGTGATGATGCATGCGGACCATTTCTTGAACCAGAACGAGGAGCATATCCTGTGGTATGGCATTTATGAATATGTTTTTGCCCACCCGGAAAAGATCAGTTTCTTTATCACCAACACGGATGCCCAGAGTGATCTTCTCCGGGAGCAGATGCAGAAGTACAATGGTGTATGCCCTAGGATTGCCACCATACCGGTGATGGGGCTTTCCGAACTTAGGAAGCCCCGAAAGCCCCGGCGTAAGTTTGCGCTGTTGTCCGCGGGCCGTCTGGCCCCGGAGAAACGGATGGATCAGGTGATAGAGGCCGTGGCGGCGGCCAGAAAAAAGGTGCCGGAACTGACTCTGGATATCTATGGGGAGGGCAGGGAGAGAGAAAGGCTTCAGGAACTGATACAAAAGCTTGGCTGCGGCGGGTATGTACAGCTGCGCGGCTTTCAGAAGCTGGATGAGGTTTATCAGGAATATGAAGCCTATGTATCTGCATCTTATGTGGAGACATTGGGGGTGACGCTTTTAGAGGCCGTTGGCTCCGGGCTTCCCATTGTCAGCTACGATATGCGTTACGGGGCGCAGATGTTCGTTGATGAAGGGGAAAATGGTTATAGAGTGCCCTGGGCGGATGTGGGGGCATTGGCAGAAGCCATCGTCCGTTTATTCACGGAAGCGGACCTGCAGGCGTTTCGGAAGCATTCCTATGAGAAAGCAAGGGGCTATCTGGAGAAGGAGGTAGAAAAGAAATGGCAGAACCTATTGTGCTGAAGGATACCATATTGTTATTGGACAGCTATTCCCAGAATGCCATACGGCTGCACGAGTCCTTTCTGCGGGCAGGCTGTTCTTGTTCCGTGGTGGTTCTGGAGGAAGACCCTTTCCTGCCGGAGGGGGTTATGTCGGTGTACGATCTGTTCCTTGGATATTTTCAGGAGGAGGGAAGGCAGCTTGGGAAGCCCCGGTTCTTCAATGAGATTCCGGTGCCGGACCATTGGAGCATCCACGCGGGAGTGGGAGAGGCAGACTATGGGAGAATTACCTGCCAGCATGAGGAAAAGGGGCGGATCTATTACTGGGAATCTCCCAGAAAATGGCTGGTAAAAACAGTGGACTGGCTTGACAGGAGGGGAGGGGTGCGCTTCCGGGATCATTATAATCGGTATGGCGCCGTGTATGCCAGAACCTGCTATGACGATCAGGGCAGGGAGCTGGGCAGGACCTGGCTGACGGCGGCAGGGCAGGAGGCCATTGTGGAGAATGCCGTTACCGGAGATTTGATTGTAAATGACAAAGAAATGGTGAAATTTTTCCGTCACAAGCGGGATATGATGCTTTATTTCCTGAATCGGGCGGGAGCCGGGCGCAGGCAGGTCTGCTACAATTCACTGGGGGACCCTTTCTGGATATCCGGCAGGCTTGACCCGTCTTCAAAGAGAGATATCCTATTCTGGCAGGAGGCTGTGGAAGAGGGAATTCCGGAGAGTATGCAGGGGATTCTGGAGGGGCGGGCGCCCCGCACGGGGAAGGTTCTGCTGCAGAAGCGGGGAGCTTGCGGCAGCTGGGCAGGACTGGGGGCTGACGGGGCCAGAGCCGGGAGACTGGGGTATATTTATGACTTCAAGAAAGAAAATGGACATGGGTCTGAAGCGCTGATCTGTACCAATTCCGAGAGGATAGAACACTGTGAAGAGCTGATCCGCGCATTCCCGGAGATGCATTTTCACATTGCTGCAGTTACGCTGATGTCGCCAAAGCTGATGTCGCTGGATGCCTACAGCAATGTATCTTTATATCCCTGCGTGCAGCAACCGGTGTTGGACAAACTGTTCCTATGCTGCGACTATTATTTTGATATCAACCATTGGACGGAAATTGTGTCTGCGGTATATCAGGCTTTCCTGCATAAACAGTTGATATTTGCCTTCAGTGAGACCATACATAATCGGGAGTATGTGGCAGACGCCCATGTATATCCGGTGGGAGAGTTTGATAGGATGGTCTCGGATGTAAAGGAGGTTATGGAAGACGGGGAGGCGTTGGAGCGCCATCTGAGGCTGCAGCTTGAGGACGCCATGGCAGAGGAAGGGCAGGCTTATTTAGAGGCGCTTTGCTGCGGAGGCTGAGCAAGGCAGATCTAAGGAAAGGCTGAGGAAAAGCAAGGAAAGGCCGAGGAAAAGCAAGGAAAGGCAGTGGAAAAGCAAGGAGGCCAAGGGGAAGGATGGGTATGGTAGTCTTCTCAGACAAGAAAACGGAATACATTGAAAAAGTGCAGGAAACCTTTCGGGCGATGGGAAGAGAAGCTGAAATTATAGTACTGGAAGACGACGGATTCCTTCCGGAAGGGACAAGCTCCCCTTATGAATTCTTTGCTTATAAAGATCATCAGGGAGAGCTGGCAAAAAAGGAGCTGTTCTATAATTTTCTGGAGCTGCCCCTATTCTGGGAGGTGCGCCTGACAGAAGGCAGGGGAGCCGTTTTTGACATGGGATGTGAAAAAGCCCGGATTTACTTCAAGGAGCCCGTGGAAAACAGAAACGTGCTCCGGGTGGAATGGCATACGGAGGACGGATGGATCTATCGGGTAGACCGTTATAATAGGTACGGGCTGCGGTATATGAGCGAGTTTTTGGATCCAGATGGAAAAATTGATTCCAAAGTGTATTATTCCGTGGAGAATCAGGAGCGGGTGGCGGAACAGCCAAAGAATCAGATCATTTCCTTGTTGGTGGAAGGGGAGCTGGAGAGATGCTTTGCCTCTTGGGCAGAATTCATCGAATATTACCGGAGAGAAGCGGGGCTGGGGGAGAACTGCATTTTGATGGTAGAGAATGAAGAGAGTTTTCAGAGGCTGGAGCTGGCTTCAGACAAGAGGAATCGCTGGAAGCGGATCTTGTTTTCGGACAAGGCTTTGCTGGATCGGTATATAATCTTGGGGGGGCGAAACGGCAGCCTGCTGTATACGATTCCGAAAGAATATCCGGAGAACCATGCCGGGAAGGAAGCCATGATTCTGACGGCTTCGGATCAGGTGGAGCATCTGGAAGACCTGATCAAAGAGCTGCCGGATCTGGTGTTTCATATAGCCGCCAATACACAGGTCTCGGACAAGCTTGGCAGGCTGGCAGCGCTGGAAAATGTCAGGGTCTATCCGCAGATCAGCCCCAAGGATCTGGCCGGACTGTGGGCTCTCTGTGATTTTTATCTGGATATCAACCATTATAGGGAGATCTATGACGCCGTCAGCATGGCCCATGAGAAGAATCTGGTAATTCTGGGATTCAGGGAGACGGCCCACCATAGGGAGCTGATGGCGGATACCTGCGTATTTGGGGGAACGGATTGGGAGCAAATGGCGCTGGCCATCAGAAAGATGCGGACAGATCCGGGGGTATTGGGGGATACACTGGCATTGCAGCAGCAGCGGAAGCGGAAGATATGGGACGGGCTCTTGCAGGATTTGGGATAGAATGTGCCGGCAGCAGGACAGCCGAAAATCAGGCGCAAAACCTTATGAAAAAGATTTCTGGGGAAAGCGCCTGAAGGCGGTGTTTGGCTCATTGCACATAGAAATAAGTAGTAGGAGGGAAAACAACCATGGTGTACAATTTTAACTTAGGCATTGGCTGGGCCAGCAGCGGGGTGGAATATGCTCAGGCTTATAGGGCGAAGCTGCTGCGGAGGATCGGTCAGGAGGCCAGATTCGTTTTCACGGACATGTTCCCCAGAGACAATATCCAGCATATGACGGAGAACATCGGATTTTTGGATCATGAGGTCATATGGCTCTACACGTTTTTTACAGACTGTAAGATCTCTCCGGTGACATTTACTCTGGGACAGCTGGAAGGGACTTTTGGGAATAGGAAGTTTTCCGGGGAGAGGGACGGGGCAAGGGTGAAATATACCTTTCCCGGCACCAACGCCTACTGCATGGTCTATCTGGTCAATGAGAGGGAGCAGAGGGTACATTCTGTGGAGATGGTGTCCAACGGGTGTCTGGTGCGGAAGGATTATTACACCTACTGCAGAATCTACTCGGAGTATTATGCGCCGTTGGACGGCAAGGCCCATCTCTACCACCGGAGGTTTTTCAACGAAGACGGCACGGTGGCCTATGAGGAGATCACGGATCAGGACAAGGTCATGTATCAGTTCAAGGACAAGCTCCTATGCTCCAAGGAAGAGCTGGTGGGCTATCTGGTATCCCGGCTTGGCCTGACGAAGAAGGATGTGGTATTGGTGGATCGGACCACGGGGATCGGACAGGCAATTCTGAAGAATGCAGGTCCTGCTAAGGTGGGGATCGTGATCCATGCCGACCATTTCAGCCAGGGCGGCACGGACGAGGAGGCGGTGCTTTGGAACAATTACTATGAATATGCGTTTTCCCAGTGGAAACATATCAAATTCTATGTGGCGTCCACGGATGTACAGAACCGCCTTCTCAAGCAGCAGTTCAAGAAGTATATGGGGATCAGTCCCAAGATAGTGACCATTCCGGTGGGGAGTCTGGAGGAGCTGAAGGTGCCGGATACAGCCAGACGCAGGCATTCCCTGATTACGGCCTCCCGTCTGGCCAGTGAGAAGCATGTGGACTGGATCATTGACGCGGTGGTGGCTGCCAGAGAGAAGGTGTCGGACATTTCCCTCGATATCTATGGAAAGGGGGGCGAGGAGGAGAAGCTGAAGGCGCAGATCGGGAGGCTGCACTGTGAGGATTATGTACGGCTGTGCGGCCAGCAGAACTTGCAGGAGGTCTACCAGAAGTACGAAGCATATGTTTCGGGATCCACCAGCGAGGGCTTTGGGCTTACCCTGATGGAGGCGGTGGGTTCGGGACTGCCTATCATTGGCTTTGATGTGCGCTATGGCAATCCCAATTTCATTGATGACGCTGAAAACGGATATCTGATTCCGGTGCATGACAAGATGGAAAAGCAGGAGCGGGTACAGAAGCTGGCGGCGTGCATTGTGCGTCTGTTCACGGAGGCAGATCTGGAAAGCTTCCATGCCCATTCTTATGAGAAGGCCCAAGGCTATCTGACGCAGGAGGTGGAGGAAAAATGGAAAAACATACTGAAATAAACGATACGATACTTCTCTTTGACAATTACGGGCCGGACAGCCAGAACCTGCACACTTCCTTCAAACTGGCAGGGTTTTCCTATCCGGTGGCGGTGATCGATGACAACGGCTTCCTGCCGGAGGGCGTACTGTCTGTCTACGGCTTTTTTCTGGGGGATTTCAAGGAAGCTTGCGGGGAGGAGGCGCGCCCTAAGTTCTTCAACCAGATACCGGTGCCGGATTACTGGGAGATCAGCGGGAACAACTCCAGCGGGTCCGTTCATGACGGCCCTAGAGAGAGGGGAAAGATCTTTTACGCGGAGCCTGCCCACAAGCGGCGGGTGAGGATCGTGGACTGGTATGATGACAAGGGAACCGTTCGCTCCAGCGACCATTATAACCGATACGGCGCTCTTTTTGCCAGAACCGTTTTCAACGCCAAAGGCCAGAAGTTCAGCAAATCCTATTTCTCGGCCCAAGGCCGGGAAATCATTGTGGAGAATTATGTCACGGGGGACATTGTGCTCAACGAGGGGCGTGAGGTGCGTGTCTTCCATACAAAGACTGATTTTGCAGTCTATTTTTTGGAGAGAGCGGGCTTTCTGCAGAGCCGAATTTTCTTCAATTCTCTTTCCACACCCTTCTTTGTGTCCAACCGTCTTCCGGCAGAGACCAAGAGGGATATCTTGTTCTGGCAGGAACCGGTCAGGGAGGACATTCCGGGAAATATGCAGGTCATCTTTCAGGGACAGGCAGGCCGCACGGCTGCTGTTCTGGTACAGAAACGGGAGTCCTATGAAAAGCTGATTGCTCTGGGGGCAAATAAGGAAATGACCCGCCGGCTGGGCTATGTCTATGATTTTGCAAAGGAAAACGGATACCGGCCCGAAGCGCTGATCTGTACCAATTCCGACCGGATAGAAGCCTGCAGGAAACTCATCGAAGACCTTCCCCAGATGCATTTCCATATTGCGGCATTGACGGAAATGTCATCGAAGCTTATGGAGATGGATGGCTATGATAATGTAAGCTTATATCCCGGTGTGAGCCAGACGGTTCTAAACGGCCTCTTTGAGCAATGTGATTATTATTTTGACATTAATTATGAGGCAGAGATTGCGTCGGCAGTCCGCAGGGCATTCCTGCACAACCAGCTGATAGTTGCCTTTGAGGAAACAGCCCACAACCGGATCTATGTGGCAGACGCCCATGTTTATCCGGCCAGCGGCGTGAACCGGATGATCGCTGACGTGAAGAAAACCATGAAGGAAGCGGCCGTGCTGGATAGGCGTCTTGACAGACAGCGGGAGGCGGCCATGGCGGAGACTGCGAAGCGGTATAGGGAGATCTTCAAAATGCATTGATTAACGGGGGCATATGGAGTATTATTGTAGAAAGGAAGCCGGGGAGGAAAACAGCCGGGCTTGCCAGTTTCATATTCTTTGTGCTATGATGTTACAAATAGTAAACAAGGGAGGTTTATGATAATGCAATTGGGAATAAGGCTACATGATACAAGACCATTGCCCTTTGAGGAACGCATTGCGGATGTTCATCAGCTGGGCTTTTCCTGCGGGCATCTTGCCCTGTCCAAGGTCATAGAGGAGTTTTCCACTGCGGACGAGGCCCTGACGCCGGGACTGGCTATGTATATCAAGAATGTTTTTGCGAGAAATCAAGTGGACATTGCGGTTTTGGGATGTTATCTGAATCTGGCTGATCCCAACAAAGAGCAGCTGGCTGCCACGGTTCATAGGTATATGGCCCATATCCGCTTTGCGTCATGGCTGGGCTGCGGCGTGGTGGGAACGGAGACGGGGGCGCCCAACGAGACCTATACCTTCACGCCGGAATGCCATACGGAGGAGGCGCTGAAGACCTTCACGCGCAACCTGCGGCCTATAGTGAAGTATGCGCAGAAGATGGGGGTGGTGCTGGCCATTGAGCCGGTCTACCGCCATATCGTGTGGAATCCCAAGCGGGCCAGACAGGTGCTGGACGAGATCGGCTCGCCTAATCTGCAGATCATCTTTGATCCGGTGAATCTGCTGGATGTGGAGAACTATAAGGACAGAAAGGCGATTTTTGAGGAGGCCATGGATCTTCTGGGGCCCGACATCGCCGTGGTGCATCTTAAGGATTTCGTGGTGCGGGACGGAAAGATGATTTCCCTTGGCTGCGGCAAGGGAGAGATGGAGTATGACGCCATCCTGAAATTTATGAAGGAGAGGAAGCCGTTCATTCATGCCACGCTGGAGGATACGAAGCCTGAGGACAACCAGAAAGCAAAGAGCTTCATCCAGCGCAAGTATGCGATGCTGTGACAGTATGCCTACCCTTTCGGATAGCGGGACATTGCAATGCATTGCCGCCTTTTGGCGCTGCAATGCATTGTGTCTATAGGAGCCTTATGATATTGCTGTATGATATGGCTGCCCTTGGCTGGTATTGCTGTTGACAAGACATGGCGTATGGATTAGAATGTTACTGTTAAAAAACTGGCGATGGCATACAAGTACGGGCTTTACGATAGGAAGGAAATGAACAGAGACAATAGGCGTGATGAAAGCTATGCGCAAGCAGAAGGATTAGAACAAGAACATATTGACGTCATCAACGTTTCCAGAGCATCCGGAAGAGTGGGAAGCCGTTCAGTGGGCGGAGCCGACGCAGTCACCGACAATGCGGTTGGAGCGGAAGGCATATATGCCGGGCATGTAACTGCGGCGTCAGCCAGACCGAGAACCTCCCGCGCGGCTCCGCGGCCCGGAGCAGGGAATCCCTCCGGCGGTTTTGCAAATTCCCAAGGCGGCGGACCAAGGGGGCAAAGAACCAAAACTGCACCCAGAAGTTCCGAGGCCTTTGAGGGCGGTATGGATAGGAGGCCTGAAAGCTTAGACGGAATAGATGCGGTTCCTCTTAGAAACGGAAGAGCAGCAGGGCCGCGGAGGAATCCTGACGGGCCAAGGCGCTCTGAAACCGGGAATTCCTCCGGCAGCTTTGTAAACTCCGAAAGCGGCAGGCCAAGGAGGCCCAGAACCGCAAACCCTCCCAGAAGAACAGAAGGCTCCGGAAGGGATACGGCGGGAAGGCCTGAAGCCGGACCTGCGCCCAGAAGAACGGAAGGCTCCGGAAGGGATACGGCGAGAAGGCCTGAAGCCGGAACCGCGCCCAGAAGAACGGAAGGCTCCGGAACCGGCATGGCTAGGAGGCCCGAAGCCAAAGCTGCACCCAGAAGACTGCAAAATACCGGAACCGGCATGGGGGGAAGAGCCAAAACGGGAAATCTTTCCGGAGGGGCAGGAAGGCCGGACAATGCCAGAAAAGAGCTCGGCGGGAGAAACGCAGTGCGTCCAGCGGGTTCCGGAAACCATAGAGGACAGAGGGACAAAGGTTCTGCGCAAGGGGGAGCTTCTGAAATGAGAGAAAAGCCGATATATCTGGATCCGCCAGGGAGCAGAAGAAACCGAGGGCGCGGAAGACAGAGGAGACAGAGCACAAGAGGCGCAGGCTGGGTGGCGGTGCTGCTCTTGGCGCTGGCGCTGCTGGGGGCCGGAGGCGGATATTTCTATGTCAGCAGCCTTGCTTACAAGGTGTGCAGGGTGGAGGCAGGCGTGGAGGTGACGGCCTCGGATTTCCTGAAAAAGCCTGATGAATCTGCTGTCTTTGCAGAGGGCAGCGACCCTTTTGACATTGCAGAGCCCGGCGAATATCAGGTCAAGGTGAAGAGCGGCTTCTTTACGCACAAATGCAGACTTATCATTGAGGATACCGTAGCGCCTATGGGTCAGCCGGTACAGGTGCGGCTGCCCATCGGAAACACCTGCGGGCCGGAGAGCTTTGTGACCGGCATCGTGGATGCCACCAAGGTGACGGTTTCCTATATCACGGAGCCTGATTTCACTAAGAAAGGTTCCCAGCCGGTACGGATCGCACTGACGGACAAGGGCAATAACCAGACGATTCTGGATACGGAGCTGTATCTTAGCATAGTGGCGGACCATGTGACCGTGGAGGCGGGACAGGGAGCGCCGGGGCTGGACAAGTTCGTAGCCGCAGGCGAGTCGGGGCAGTTTGTTACGCCTATGTCGGAGCTGGACTATAGTAAGGTGGGGGATCATGAGATTTCCCTGCTGGTGAACGGCGACAGCTACACCTCCATTTTGCATGTGGTGGACACGGTGGCACCGGTGGTGGAGGTCAGGGACATAGAGGATTTTGCCAATGTTCCCAAGAGCGCTATGGACTTTGCGGTGAAGGTGGAGGACGTGACGGAGGTCATAGGGACCTTCGCAAAGGAGCCCGATCTTTCTCTGCTGGGCCAGCAGGAAGTGAAGCTTGTCTTTACGGATCAGGGAGGGAACAGCGTGGAGAAATCCGCCAAGCTTACCCTGAAGGAGGACAAGGAGCCCCCGGTGATTCACGGGGCTGTGGATCTGACGATCTATGCGGGTGACACGGTTTCCTATCGAAAGAATGTGACCGTCACGGACAATTCCACCAACGGCCTTTCGCTGGATGTGGACACCTCCAAGGTGAATCCGGATGTGGAGGGGGTTTACCCCGTTGTCTATACCGCGAAGGATGCGTCGGGCAACTCGGCCACGGCGACGATAAACCTGACGGTGCTGGCCAGAAAGTACGATATCGATGAGGTGAATGCGCTGGGAGACTCGGTGCTGGCCAGAATCATAGAGCCGGGGATGGCCGATATGGACAAGCTTCAGGCGATCTACAGCTATATCATGGGGCATGTCTCCTATATCAACGACTCGGAGAAGGGCGACTGGGTTCAGGCGGCCTATGAAGGGCTGATGAATAGGAAGGGCGACTGCTATGTCTATGCCTCCACGGCCAAGCTGCTGCTGACCAGAGCGGGAATCAAGAACATGGACATTGAAAAGATTCCCAGCGATACGCTGCACTACTGGAATCTGGTTGACATCGGAGACGGATGGTATCATTTCGACACCACACCAAGGAAGGATCACCCTACTATATTTATGTGGGACGATATCCAGATGATGGAGTATTCCAACAGTCACGATAAGTCCCACAATTATGATCATGCGCTGTATCCCAAGGTCAATGGGGCCGAGGAGAATGCGGAGTACAGAGGAGAGACATAGGTCTGGTTCCTTATAGGGAGAGGGCTTTTTTTGGCCCCCGAAGATATCCGGCCTAAGGAATCGCTGCTTCCGGAGGCCGGGCGCAATGTCCGTCAGGACGGGCAGAAAGGCATTGATATGAAAAGGTTAGGAGTGATCGGGGGCTTGGGTCCTATGGCAACGGTATATTTTCTGCAGCTGGTGACGCAGATGAGCCTTGCCGATACGGATCAGGAGCATATGGAGATTTTTCTTCACAGCAATCCACAGATACCCGACAGAACCCGCTTCATTCTGGGACAGAGTCAGGAGAACCCTCTGCCCATGATGATAGAGGCAGGGAGGGGGCTGGCCCGCTGGGGCGCAGAGCTGATCGCGGTGCCTTGTGTCACGGCCCATTATTTCCATGGCAAACTGGAGGAAGGCATCGGCCTCCCTATGATAAACACTCCTATAGAGACGGCAAAATGTCTGAAGGAGGAGGGAATCAGCAGGGCCGGAATCATGGCAACGGACGGAACCGTGGCAAGCGGACTGCTCCAGAAGGCTCTGGAAGCTTGGGGCATCCAATGCGTTCTGCCCGATAGGGAGGGACAGAAAAAGGTCATGAGCCTTATCTATGAAGACGTCAAGGCCGGCAGACCGGCGGATCTGGGGAAGCTGCAGGAGGTGTCAGGGCAGCTTTTCGGCGCAGGGGCGGAGGCTGTTCTTCTTGCCTGCACAGAGCTGTCTCTGGTCAAAAGGGATTTTCCTTTGGGGCCGGGATTTCTGGATGTTCTGGAGGTTTTGGCCAGAAGCGCAGTGGTCTCCTGCGGCCGGCTGAAAGGCGAGTATAAAAGCCTGATAACCAGACAGCAGTGAGTACGAAACCAAGAAACGGCATAGACTTCAGGGCGCCGTAAAAAGGCGGCCTGATGAACATATGCAGAAGAAAGAAGGAGGAAAGAAATGAAAAAGTTGACAGCATTATTGATGGCTGCTTCCCTGCTTATCTTGGCGGGATGCGGAAACGATGAAAAGGTGATGGACGGCAGCGGACAGAATTCCGAGGCCGGTGCATCGGGATCCGCAGGGAGCGCGGGGACGGTTCAGGGCGGCAAGGGGTATGTGTTTACCTACAAGGGCACGACCATACAGGTGGATGCTGACGCCGCGCCCATAGTGGAGGCTCTTGGGGAGCCTGCAAGCTATTACGAGGCCGCCAGCTGCGCCTTTGAAGGATTGGACAAGATCTATTCTTACAGCGGGTTCGAGCTGAACACATATCCCTCCGGGGAGAAGGATCTTGTGTCTGCGGTAGTGTTCAGGGACGATTCCGTGTCCACGGCGGAAGGGGTCTGCATAGGCGACACGCTGGAGAAGGTGAAGCAGGTGTACGGGGACGATTGTACGGAAGAGGACGGAATGCTGGTATATGAAAAGGACGGAATGAAGCTCTGCTTCATCCTGAAGGAGGATGTGGCTGCCATCGAATATAGGTCTACGGTCCTGGAGTAGCAACTTGACAAATGATATGCCAAACTGTATACTATCCGAAGAGTGACGGGCTTGTGGGCCTTAAAGATTGTAGGGGTGCCTGCCGGAGCGGGCGAGAGGTAAGGATATGCAAAAATCTGTTTTGAACTACCTGAATCAGATTGTCAGGGAAAAGCCGGACAAAATGGCCTATTCCGACGGAACGGAGGGGATGACATTCCGGGAAGTGTACCGGTACAGCCGCAGTATAGGCAGCTTTCTTCATGAAAAAGGAATCTACAAGAAGCCTATTGTGGTCTTCATGCGGAAGTCTCCTCAGGAAGTCACGGCATTCTTCGGAGTTATCGCAGGGGGGTGTTTCTATGTGCCCATCGATGAGGAGATGCCCAGCGGCAGGATTCAGCTGATTCTGGACAATGTGCGTTCCCCCCTGATTATCTGCGACGAGGCCACGGCGGACATTGCAGAGAAGTTTCAGGTGGAGGACTGCGAGATCGTGCTGTATGACCGGATGATACAGACGCCTATCGACGACGGGGCGCTGGACCGGATATACCGCCGCGCCATCGACACGGATCCTATCTATATCGTGTTTACTTCCGGCTCCACCGGAATCCCCAAGGGGGTGGCGGCCTGCCATCGGTCGGTGATCGATTATATCGAACAGCTCTCCGAGGCGCTCCATTTCAACGAAGATACGGTATTCGGCAATCAGACGCCCCTATATTTTGACGCCTGTTTGAAGGAGCTGTATCCCACCTTGAAATTCGGGGCCACGACATACCTGATTCCAAGGAATCTCTTTTCCATCCCCACGGCATTGGTGGAGTATCTCAACCAACACAAGATCAATACGGTCTGCTGGGTGGTCTCCGCCCTTACCATGATCAGCGCGTTCGGAACCTTTGAGCTTGTAAAGCCGAAATACCTGCATACGGTAGCTTTCGGAAGCGAGGTGTTTCCCATAAAGCAGTTCAGGCTCTGGCGGCAGGCCCTGCCGGAGGCCACGTTCACGAATCTTTACGGCCCTACCGAGGGTACAGGCATGTGCTGCTATTACCGGGTGGAGCGGGAGTTTCAGGACGGGGAGGCTATTCCGGTGGGACATCCCTTCCCCAATAGGGAAATACTGCTCCTTACGGAGGAGGGAAAGCCGGCGGCGGAGGGGCAGGAGGGAGAGATCTGCATCAGGGGAACTGCCCTGACCTTGGGATATTACAATGATCCCGTCCGCACAAGTGAAGCCTTTGTCCAGAACCCTCTGAACACTGCCTATCCTGAAGTCATCTACAAGACCGGGGACATCGGCAGATACAATGAGGCGGGAGAGCTGGTGTTTGTATCCAGAAAGGACTACCAGATCAAGCATATGGGACACCGCATTGAGCTTGGAGAGGTGGAGGTCAATGTGGGAATGCTTCCGGGCATACGCATGACCGCCTGCATCTATGATGCCAAAAGGGTGAAGATTGTGCTGTATTATGTGGGAGACCTCTCGGAGAAGGAGCTTACGGAGGCCCTGAAGGGCAAGCTGCCTCGGTATATGCTTCCCAACAAGCTCATCAGATTGGAGCAGATGCCTTTTACGGCAAACGGCAAGATTGACAGAGTCACTTTAAAAAATCAGTACGAGAAGAAAGGATAAAAGTAATGGAAGATTTATTGGAGATTTTGAACGATCTGCATCCTGAGGTGGATTTTGAAGTGGAGGAGCATCTGATTGACGATGGTATTTTGGACTCTCTGGATATCGTGAACCTGATCTCGGAGATCAGCGAGGTGTTCGACGTGAGCATCACTGCCAAGGACATCATTCCGGAGAACTTCAATTCCGCCAAGGCTCTGTATTCCCTGATTCAGGATCTGGACGAGGAATAGGCCTTAGGCGCCGGGGGTAGGCTATGCTCTTTACGACATATGAGTTTATGGGATTTATGGCGGTCTTGTTTCTGGCGTACTACCTCGTTCCAAAAAAATGCCAGTGGCCGCTTTTGCTTGCTGCAAGCTATCTGTTCTATTTTTGTGCGGGGGCGGATTACCTGATCTATATTATGGTAACGACGCTCACCGTTTATTTTGCTGCCCGCATGATGGAAAAGAATGCGGACAAGCAGGCCGCCTACCTGAAGGAGCACAAGGCAGAGCTGTCCAAGGAGGAAAAGAAGGCCTACAAGGAGACTCAGAAGCGCGTCCGGCTTAGATGGCTTATATCATGTCTTCTGCTGAATCTGGGCGTTCTGGCCGTGGTGAAATATACCAATTTCTTTATTTCCAATGTAAACGGGATTTTGAACTCTCTGGGCAGCGGGAAGCAGATATCATTCCTGACGCTGGCGCTGCCCATGGGGATCTCTTTTTATACCTTTCAGGCGGTAGGGTATCTGATCGACGTGTACCGGGGGACGGTTCCCGCGGAGAAGAACCCTTTTCGGTTCGCCTTGTTCGTGGCGTTTTTCCCCCAGCTGATTCAGGGGCCCATCAGCCGTTTCGGTGATTTGTCCAAGACGCTTTATGAGAAGCATAGGTTTGAGGCAAAGACTCTGTGCCTTGGCTTGCAGAGAGTGCTCTGGGGATATTTCAAGAAGATGGTGGTGGCCGATAGGATTCTTGCGGGAGTGCGGACCATTGTGGGGGACGTGGGCGCCTATGAGGGAGCTTATGTATTGGTGGGGATGCTCTTCTATACGGTGGAGCTTTACGCGGATTTCACCGGAGGGATCGACATCACCATCGGTATCGCGCAGGCTCTGGGCATCAGGGTGGAGGAGAACTTCAATCTTCCCTATTTCTCCAAATCCCTGAAGGAATACTGGCGCAGGTGGCATATCTCCATGTGTTCCTGGTTCAGGGACTATATTTTCTATCCGGTCTCCATCTCCCGGCCCATGCAGAGATTCACTAAGTTTTCCAAGAAGCGTTTCGGGGAAAAGGTTGGGCGCAGGCTTCCCATGTACCTGTCCTCCTTCACGGTGTGGCTGGCCACGGGGGTGTGGCACGGCGCCAGCTGGAACTTCATTGTCTGGGGGCTGGGCAATTGGGCCATACTCATGGCATCGGAGGAACTGGAGCCTCTCTATGAAAAATTCCATGATCGGTTCGGGGCCAGAGGAAGACTGTACGGTTTGTTTCAAATGTTCCGCACCTTCCTTTTGGTGTGCTGCCTGAATCTGTTTGACTGCTATTCCTCTCTGGGCGATACCTTCAGGGCCTTCGGCTCTGTGTTCACGGCGGGGAACTGGAACGTGCTGTGGGACGGTTCCCTGATGGAGCTGGGGCTGACTATGCTGGACTATTGGATTCTGGCCGGGGGGACGGTGCTGATGCTCTGTGTGAGTCTGCTGCATAGGACGGGCAGTGTCAGGGAAAAAATCGGCAGGCGGGTATATCCCCTGCGCTTTGCCATATGGTACGGATTATTTCTGGCGGTGCTGCTTATGGGGGCATACGGCATAGGGTATGATGCCAGCCAGTTTATCTATAATCAGTTCTGACAGTTCTAACGGGAGTGGGATGAGGACCTTGTTTCGCGGCAGGATGGCCGATGGGGGTTGATGATGAAACAGAATGGTAAGGCTCGTGCCTTGATAAAGTTTGCGGTCTCGGCAGCCGTTGCTCTGGGGGGGCTGTTTCTCCTTCAGCGTCTGCTGGTGCCTAAATATGTGGACGGCATTGTGGAGGGAGCTTTCATAGCGGAATATTACGGGGAGAAGAAGGATTTCGACGTGATATTCGTGGGAGACTGCGAGGTCTACGAGAACTTTTCTCCTATAGTGCTGTGGCAGGAGTACGGCATAAACAGTTATATCAGAGGCAGTGCGGAGCAGTATATCTGGCAGTCGTATTATGTTCTGGAGGACACCCTGCGCTATGAGACGCCCAAGGCAGCGATCTTCAATATACAGTCCCTTCAGTTCGACAAATCCCAGAACGAGGCCTACAACCGCATGACCTTGGAGGGGATGAGATGGTCGTCCTCCAAGGTAAATGCCATTCTCGCCTCCATGAAGCCGGAGGAGCAGTTTCTGGACTATGTATTCCCGATTCTGCGTTACCATAGCCGGTGGAGCGAGCTGACGGCATCGGATATACGGTATATGTTCGACACCAAGCGCGTTTCCCACAACGGATATTATATGCGGGTTGACGTAAGGCCGGCGGAAAATGTGCCTACGGGCAGGATTCTGGGCGACTATAGCTTTGGTGAGAACGCGTGGAAGTATCTGGACATGATGAGAGAGCTGTGCGAGGAGAAAGGCGTCAAGCTCATTTTGATCAAGGCTCCCAGCCTGTATCCCTATTGGTATCCCGAATGGGAGGAGCAGGTGGAGGAGTATGCCCAGAAGTATGGCCTGCCTTACATCAACTTTTTAGAGCTTACGGAGGAGACGGGGATAGATTACAGTACCGACACCTATGATGCGGGACTTCACATGAACTTGTCCGGGGCAGAGAAGCTGGCCCGCTACATGGGGAGATTCCTGCGGGAGGAGATAGGGCTTTCGGACCGCCGGGGCGAGACAGAGCTGCAGGAGATCTGGAAGAGCAAGATCGAGGCCTATGAGGCGGAGAGAGAAGCGCAGTATGTGAAATATGGGATGAAAGAGGAAAACGGACAGTAGGCGTAACGAGGCGCCGTGATCCGGGCCCATGGACGGAGGTATGTGGGGATGTGCGGAATATGCGGAGTTTTCAACAAAGAGGCGCAGGGGGGCAGGACACAGGAGCGCGTCATAGAGGCTATGCTTCGGGCCATCCGGCACAGAGGGCCGGACGGCAGCGGGACACTGATTCTGGATCAGGCCGCCCTTGGCTTCAACCGTCTCAGCTTCATTGATCTGGAAGGGGGCATGCAGCCCATCCAGAACGAGGATCAGACTATATCCATGATTTGCAACGGAGAGATCTATAACTATAGGTCCCTTCGGGAGGAGCTGTCAGCCAAAGGCCATATCTTCAGAACCAAGACAGATGTGGAGGTTATCCTTCATCTTTACGAGGAATGCGGCATGGACTTTCCGGGCCGGTTGAACGGCCAGTTTGCAATCGCCCTGTACGATGAGAGAAAGAGGCAGCTGCTTTTGGTTCGGGACCAGATCGGGATATCGCCGCTGTTCTACACCGTGGTGGGGGACAAGGTGGTATTCGCTTCCGAGATCAAGGCCATACTGGAATATCCGGGTGTGGAGCGGAAGCTGAACCTGAAGGCGGTGGATCAGCTGATGAATTTCCCCGGCATCGTTTCTCCGGTGACTTTTTTTCAGGGGATCTATTCTCTGGAGGGCGGGCATATGCTCCAGATCGTTCAGGGGCAGGAAATCCGGAATCTGGAATACTGGGATCTATGCTACGGACCTGACGAAGAGGATAGGGGAGAGGAATATTACGTAGAAAGACTGCGGGAGCTGCTCAAGGAGGCCATCGCAAGAAGGCTGGTGGCGGACGTGCCCATCGGCTTCTATATCTCAGGGGGGCTGGACAGTTCCGTGGTGGCCTGCTATATCGGCAAGTTTCTGCTGAACAGCTATTATTCCTTCTCTGCGGAGATCGGATCCGGGGATCTGGACGAGAGCCGCTTCCAGAAAATCATCAAGGATTATGTGAGATCCGAGCATTACAGCACCAAGGTGGCGGAGCAGGAGATCTGGGAGAATCTCTCTGAGGTCATCTACCATGCCGAGTCAGCGGTGAAGGAGAGCTACGACGTGGCGGCATACCTGCTCAGCGCTCTGGTGAGGCAGTCCCCTGCCAAGGCCGTGCTGACGGGACAAGGGTCTGACGAGTTTTTCTGCGGCTATGTGGGATATATGCTGGATCTTTTCCGCAATATGCAGAAGGGCAAGATGTCGGCTCAGGAATGCGAGGTAAATGAGCGCCTATGGGGAGATCCCTATTTCCGGTATGAGAGGAATCACCCGGAGATCAGAAATATCCATAGGATGATCTACAGTCAGGATATCCGGGGGGAGATCGACAGCTTCTCTGCATGGGCCTCCAGCCCCATCAATGTGGATAGAGTGAGAGGGCTTTCATCCCAGAAGCGGAGATCCTATATAGACTATAAACTCCGTCTCTCGGACCATCTGCTGGGGGAGCATGGGGACAGGATGTTTTTCTCCCATTCGGTGGAGGGACGCCATCCTTTTCTGGACGCCGAGCTATTGTCCTTCGTAGTCACTATACCGGACAAATACAAGCTCAACGGCACCAACGAAAAGTATATTCTGAAAAAGGCAGGCCGGGGAATCGTTCCGGAGGAAATCCTGAAGAGAAGGAAATTTCCCTTTCAGGCTCCCGGCATGTCAGCCATGGTGAAGCAGGCGCAGGACACCAGATTTCTGGAGGACTCCCTCATCAGGAAATACGGTGTCTTCGATGTGGGCTATGTGAATGAGATGAAGAAGGTCTACACCCAGAGCGATTTCAAGCTTATGGGCGCCTATGAGATAGATTACTTGTTAATAGTTATGACAGTGACCATGCTGTGCGAGAGATTTTCCCTGACAGTGTGATTTCGGCTGCACATTTGCAGCCATGGATTCCCCTTAAGAGGGTGACGCGGCTGGCAGTGGAAGCGTAGTGACAGCGCCGGAGTAGGAGAATAATCATGTATACGAGGGACGGGCAGATTTATATAGGGCTGGCTGATCAGGAGCCGGTGACTTTGCAGCTGAACATGAGCAATCGGCACGGGCTGATAGCAGGAGCCAGCGGAACGGGAAAGACCATCACTATGAAGGCCATGGCGGAGGCTTTTTCCGACGCAGAGGTGCCGGTGTTTCTGTGCGATGTGAAGGGGGACGTGTCGGGGCTGGCCATGCCCGGCGCGGCTTCCGAGAGCATGGAGAAGCGAATTGACAAATTCGGCGTCAGGGACCGTTTCCGGTATCAGGCTTATCCGGTGTGTTTCTGGGACATCTATCAGGAGAAGGGACATGCAGTGCGGGCCACGGTGTCCGACATGGGGCCGGAGCTGCTTTCCAGAGTTCTGGGGCTGACGCCGGCTCAGGAAGGGGTCTTGAACATCCTGTTCCGGATTGCCGACGATAAGGGACTGCTGCTGATTGATCTGAAAGATCTGAGGGCGGTTCTGAATTTTGTGTCCGAGCATAGGGCGGAATACGCGGCGGAGTACGGAACCATGACCGCCCAGTCCATAGGCGGCATCCTGAGAGCGCTGCTGCCTTTGGAGAATCAGGGCGGCGAGCTGTTCTTCGGGGAGCCGGATCTGGACATCTTTGACTGGATGCGCCGGGGAGCTGACGGAAGGGGAATCATAAACATTCTGCACAGCGTAAAGCTTGTACAGAATCCCTCTCTTTACGGCAGCTTTCTGCTGTGGATGATGGCGGAGCTTTTTGAGCGCCTGCCGGAAGCGGGGGATCTGGAAAAGCCGAAGCTGGTATTTTTCTTTGACGAGGCCCACATGCTGTTCTCCGAAGCGCCGAAGGTTCTGGTGCAGAAGATCGAACAGATGGTCAAGCTGATCCGCTCCAAGGGGGTGGGCATCTATTTCGTGACCCAGAGCCCCGGGGATATACCGGACTGTGTACTGGCCCAGCTGAGCAATAGGGTGCAGCATGCTCTGCGCGCCTACACGCCTGCAGAGCAGAAGGCCGTGCGGGCGGCGGCCCGGTCCTTCCGCGCGAATCCTGCCTTCAAGACGGAGGATGTGATCATGGAGCTTGGGGTGGGGCAGGCGCTGGTATCCTTTCTGGACGAGTCCGGCGTGCCTCAGCCGGTGAGCAGGACGGACATTATCTGCCCCCAGAGCCTTATGGGGCCGGTGGAGGAGAGCGTCAGGGCATCTTCCATGGCGGAGGACGGCATGGAGAAGTATGATAAGCATGTTGACAATGTCTCTGCTTATGAGGTGCTGGAGGATCAGGCACAGCTGGACGCTAAACAAGCCCGGCTGGAGGAAGAACGGGCCCAGCTGGAGAAGGAGCGGGCGGAGTTCGAGAAGCAGAAGGCGAAGGAGGAGGCTGCCGCCCAGAAGCAGAGGGAGCGGGAGGAGCTTGCGGCCCAGCGGAAGCGGGAGAAGGAAAAAGAGGCGGAACAGAAAAAAAGAGAGCGGGAGGCGGAGCGGCGCAAATCCCAGATAGAGCGCACTCTCATCAGCACGGGAGCGCAGGTTCTCAAGCGGGGACTGTTGAAGACGCTTTTTAAATAGGGGTAAACTTTTATCGATCAAGAGCCGAAATACATAAGTAGAAACGTCAGTGCATTGCTTGTAAGGTGCGGGAAGCTTGGGCGGTAAGTAGCGCGGCAGGCGGAGAGGATGCAGGGCGGGAATCCGGCCGCAGGAGGCGGACGGCAGGTGTCGAATCGGTAAGTGCGCAGCGTTTATGGATAGATACAGAGCTAAGGACAGCGAATCATGAGATTGCTGTCCTTTTTGCTTGTCATACGATTCATGACATTTGAAACCGCATTTCGTTACATAATCCAAAAGTCGGGCGAAAACTTGCCGAAATAAATATGAGGATGGACATAAGAGGTGGGGCATGAGGGTTGCGATATGTGATGACGAGAGGGAAAGCTGCAACGGGCTGAGTCTGCTGATCAAGAGGCAGGAGCCGGACTGCGAGGTGGCGTGTTTCCACACCTGCAGGCAGTTTCTGGAGGCGGCGCAGCATTTTGACATCCTTTTGCTGGACATACAGATGGAGGAAATGGGGGGCATCGAGGTGGCCAGAGCCCTTCGGGGCCGGGGAGAGCGCACGGTTCTGATCTTTGTGACGGCCCTGAAGGAATACGCGCCTGAGGCGTTTGAGGTGTCGGCCTTTCACTATCTGCTGAAGCCGGTGGTCCCGGAGAAGTTCTGCAGGGTGTTCGAGAGCGCTTGTCTTCAGGTGCGGAAATTGGAAAGCCAGAGCGCCGGGCAGCTGTTTTTTCAGACAAAGGCCAGAAGCTTTACGGTGCCCAGAGACGAAGTGCTGTATGTGGAGAGCAGGAGGCGGAAGGTGGAGATACATACCCGGAAGGAGAATGTCACCGTCTACGCCACCATGAAGCATATGGAGGAGCAGCTTGGGGAGGGGTTCTATAGATGCCATAGGGGATATCTGGTGAACATGGCTTATGTCACGGGTTACGGCGCGGGGTTTGTCCGGCTGCAGAACGGCGAGGCGGTGTATCTGGCAAGAGAAAAGTATTCAGAGTTCGCAAAGGTGTATTCGGAATATCTCAGGCAGAGCGGAGCAGCGCTGGTGTGAAGAAAAAATCATCTATCAATAGATTTATGCCCTAAAGGCTAAGAAAGCTTGGGGCCAATAAGGAGGTATGTAGAAATATGAGAATCAGAAGAACAACAACCCAAATGGTGAACAACAGCAGGAGGAGGGCAGGCCTCACAGCCAGAAGGAGCCCGCTTCTTAAGTCCAACCAGAGCAGCCGGACGGGAGCGTTCTCCCGGCTGGACGCCATGAACGCAAACAGCGTCCAGAGTTCCAGATTGGCCAGAATAGGTTTCGAGAAGCTCCAGAAGTCCGCCACTTCCCTTATGGACCAGATGGCTCTGCTTTCCGAGAAGGCGGACGACGGAAAGAAGGATATGGGCGAAACTGCAGCGAACGTAGTGGAAGACTTCAACGATACCCTGAAGTACCTGCAGGATAATTCCAGTATTCTCAACGATTATTACCGGCAGTCAATGAAGGAGATAGCGTCCAGCAACAAGACGGAATTGTCCGAGATCGGCATTACGGTGGGCAAGGACGGTACACTTTCGCTGGACAAGGAGAAGCTGGAGGCGGCTGACGGGGAGACCATCAAGAAGGTTCTGGGCTCATCGGGAGATTTGGCAAAGAGGATCAAGGCAATCGCTTCCAGAGTGGCGGACAATGCCAAGGTGAACATGGAGACGGTGTCCAACCAGTACAATTCGGCAGGGGGCATGGCTAATTCATATCTGAGCAGATTCAACATACGGGGCTGAGAAGCCGGACCGGCGTGGAGAAGGAGGCCGGACAGGACAGATAGGAAGTAAAAGAAGTAAAGCATGCCCCAAAAGGGCGGATGGGAGCGGATATGAGAATAGGAGCAGGTTTTGCGGGAGGGGATCAGACAGCGGTGAAGAGAACCCCCAAGGAGACGAAAAGGCGCTTTGACGGAGCGGGATATTCCGAGGCATCCTCCATGGGAAATACCGCGTGGACCATACTGGGCAGCAGAGTACAGGAACTGGAGGACGCGGGGAGCGATAAAGAGACCTCTAAAGAGGAAGCGCCCCAGAGGCCGGAGGCACAAAAAATCTATGAGGCGGCCGTTTCGGGAAAGGAAAATCCCATTTCCCAGCTTCGGCAGCCCTCCAAGGTGCCCTATGGGTATCTGGCCAAGGACGGAGTCATTGAGTACAACGGGGTCTGCTTCGTCTGTGATGAAAAAACCAACAGCATCTGCCTTGGGGATATGACGGATCAGGATCAGGTGCTGAATATTCCCTTGTCCGGCGGGGGGCAGCTGAAGGTGAATCGGGCTAATCTGGGGCAGCTCTCTCAGGCCATAGGGATGTTCTGCCCGGAGGATGTGAACCTGATCATGCGGGCAATTGCTCAGGACAACAAGATCCAGTCCGTAAAGAAAGAGATCGAAGATGCGGAGGCCAGTGTGGGCAGCCAGCTCAAAGGCGACGGCGAGGTAAAAGAGGCGGAGGAATCATCATGATTCCTCCGCTTTTTTGGTTTTAGCCGGGGATGGGATAAGTTCCGGAGCGGGCTTATGCATCCGCCGGGAGTTTGCGCGCCAGCGCGAAATAGCTGATCACCAGCACCAGATCCGCTCCGGCCCAGGCGGCGACTTCCGCGATATAGATACCTGTCTCCTGAATCACCAGAGGCAGCAAAAGAGCGATGGCGGTGCGCATGACGAATTCCGCAATGCCGGAGGCCATGGGCAGGAGCGTGTTGCCCATGCCCTGAATGGCGGAGCGGGTCACATGCAGTATATAGAGGATGGGCAGGCATAGGCTCAGGATGGCCAGATAGGCATAGGCGGCATCCATGGCGACCGCAGCCTCTTCGGGGGTGCCGGAGATAAAGCAGCCCAGAATGGGCTTCCCGAATACCAGCATGACCAAGGCTATGGCTACGGAGGTGGCGATGGCGATAGCCACGGCGGAGCGCATGCCCTGACGGATGCGGGAGCTCTTGCCGGCTCCCAGATTCTGGCCTACATAGGTGATCATGGCGTAGCCGTAGGAGGTGGCGGCGATCTCCAGCATGCCGTAGAGCTTGTTGGTGGCGGTATAGCCGGCAATGAAGATGACGCCGAAGCCGTTTACCACGAACTGGACGATCATGCCTCCCACGGCGATGATGCAGTTCTGGAAGGCCATGGGAAAGCCCAGCAGGAGGAGCTTTCCGCACAAGGCTTTTCCGAGGCGAAAATCTCCAAAGCACAGCTTAAACAGCTCCAGCCGGAGGATGTGCCTCAGGCAATAAAGGCTGGAAACCAGCTGGGCGATAAGGGTGGCCACTGCCGCTCCCGGAATTCCCCACTGAAATACCATGACAAAGAGGAGATCCAATGCAATGTTGGTGAGGGAAGCCACCACCATGGCGTGAAGGGGCGTTCTCCCGTCCCCCAGAGAGCGCAGGATGCACGCGAAGAGATTGTAGGCCATCATGATGGGAATGCCTGCAAACATGATCCGCAGATACAGACTTGTGTCCCCAAGGATGTCGCCGGGAGTCTGCAGCAGACCCAGAACAGGAGTTATGGAAAGCTGTCCTAAAGCCACCAGCAAAAGGGCGGAGAGCAGGGCCAGCACGGCGGAGCCGCCGATGACCTTCTTCAGCCTTTCGTATTGTCCGGCGCCGAATTCCTGAGCCATCAGGATGCCGAAGCCCTGAGTGAAGCCCTGAACGATGCCCAGCATCATCCAGTTCATCCAGTCGGCGGCGCCCAGAGCTGCCAGAGCGGAGACCCCTAGATGTTTTCCTACTACCATAGTGTCTACGACGGTATAAAGCTGCTGAAACACATTGCCCGCCATCAAGGGCAATGCAAAGGTCAAAATCAGGGCAAAGGGTTTTCCCTCCGTCATATTTTTCGTGCGCTGCATTTCCATTTGTCTGCCATCCGTTTCCTATGTATTTTCAGGGCCAGATCTCATATCTGCCTCTCATTGTAGAATAGGATGGAGAGAAAAGCAATGGATTTGGCAAAGTTAGATCCCGATGTGTCAAATTTCTTTCAGCCGTCCCGGAAGCAGGCGGTCTGGGCGGTTTGGAGGGGCCCGGACGGTGCTGCCGGAAGCGCCAAAGGGCGCAAAAGGGATTGCGGCCAAGAAGCCCTTTTGCTATAATCCGTTTATGTGGAAGGCAATGGGCAGAAAACACCAAGGAGGAGAGAGGAATGCAGAGCAAGCTGACAACCCTTTGTTATATCGAGAAAGACGACAGTTACCTGATGCTGCATAGGGGGAGAAAGGAAAAGGATATCAACAAGGACAAATGGATAGGAGTGGGAGGGCATTTCGAGGCGGAAGAGTCCCCGGAGGACTGCCTTCTGCGGGAGGTGCGGGAGGAGACTGGGCTGGAGCTGACTTCTTGGCGGCTTCGGGGGATCGTCACCTTTTCCTTTGAGGGCTTCGGCACGGAATACATGTTTCTGTACACGGCGGACGGTTTTGAGGGAGTTTTGACGGACTGTGACGAGGGGACTCTGGAATGGGTGGAGAAGGCAAAGGTCTGCCAGCTTCCCATTTGGGAGGGCGACAAGATTTTTTTCCGTCTATTGGAGGAGGGGAGGGAATTTTTCTCCCTGAAGCTGTGCTACGACAAAGACTGCGGGCTTCAGGAGGCGGTTCTGGACGGAAGCCCCCTTTCCACGGATCTTGAGTAATATATTTTTATCGTCGATATGTTTTTATCATCGATATATTTTTATCTTCAATATGTTTTTATTGATACTCTCTTGACTCGGCATCTCAATCATGCTATAAGTGTATTAAGTCAATTGATACGCTTATAGCTTTTTATTCATGACGATACAAGACATGCGGCGGAAAGGAAAACACCATGATTCTCTTAGACTATAGGGACAAGCGCCCCATCTACGAACAGGTGGTGGAGAAGCTGGAGCGGCTGATTGCCAGCGGCGGTCTGGAGCCCTTGACCAAAATGCCCAGCGTGCGGAGTCTGGCCGTGGAGCTCTCCGTGAATCCAGGCACCGTCCAGAGGGCCTATGCCCAGCTGGAGAAGGACGGCTATCTTTATACCGTCTCCGGCAGGGGAAGCTTTGTGACCGCGGAGAGCGACTGGCGGGATAGCAGGCAGGGGAAGGTCTTGGCCGAGTGGCAGGCCGTCTCCAGAAAGGCGAAGGAGGCTGGGCTGTCCGAAGAACAGCTCACGGAGCTGCTTCATCAAATATATCGGGAAGGGGAGGCGGAGATATGATCGAGATCCAGAACGTGAGCAAGAGCTTCGGGGAGATAAAGGCCGTGGACGGGGTCAGCGCCACTGTGGGCGAAGGACATGTGTTCGGCCTTGTGGGAACCAACGGCGCAGGGAAGTCCACGCTGATGCGGCTCATGGCCGGTGTGCTGAAGCCGGATCAGGGCAGGGTCGTTGTGGACGGGGAACCGGTCTATGACAATCCGGGTTCCAAGGCAAAAATTTTTTATCTGTCTGACGATCAGTATTTTTTCAAGAATGTCACTGCCAGAGAGATGCTGCGTCTTTACGCTGCCTATTACTCTGGTTTCGACGGGGAAAAATGGACAAGACTTATGGATAAATTCGGTCTGGATCTGGGCCGCAAGGTGAACACCTTTTCCAAAGGCATGAAAAAGCAGCTTTCCGTGATCTGCGGTATCTGCGCCAACACGAAATACCTGCTCTGCGACGAGACCTTCGACGGGCTGGACCCGGTGATGCGTCAGGCGGTGAAGGCGATCTTTGTCAGGGAGATGGAGGAGCGGGGGCTTACCCCTGTCATTGCCTCCCACAACCTGCGGGAGCTGGAGGATATCTGTGAATGCGTAGGACTTCTCCACAAGGGGGGCATACTATTTGAAAAGGATCTGGACGATATGAAGCTGAACATCCATAAGCTGCAGTGCATTGTCAGCGGGGAAGAGATGCTTCGGCAGCTGAGGGAGTGTCTGGAGGTGCTGACTCTGGAAAGGAGGGGGAGCCTATGCGCCCTGACGGTGCGGGGCAGCAGAGAGGAGATAGAAGGAACCATGGACAAGATCTCCCCCATCTTTTATGAGATGCTGCCATTGTCTCTGGAGGAAATATTTATCAGCGAAACGGAGGTGAAGGGCTATGACATCAAATCGCTTATTCTTTAACGCCATGAGAGATGATCTGCGGCACAAGAGCTGGATGATTGCACTGTCCTTTCTTGCCAATATGCTGGCTCTGCCCGTGATGTGTCTTGTGAACTGGGATGCTCTTACCAGATATAAGGGGCAGGTTGAAGCCTTGGGGTATTCTCCGGAGGCTTTGGTGCAGGAAATTCTGCTGTGGTACGGTAGAAAGGCCATGGGCATGAGCGGGACGGTGGCTATGGCGGCAGCGGTCACGGCGGGCCTTGCAGCCTTTCGCTTTTTGTTCCATAGGAGCAGTGTAGATCTCTATCATGGTCTTCCTATCAGGAGAAACACCTTGTTCAAGGTCTGCTACTTGAACGGGTTTCTGATCTGGTTTGTTCCCTTTCTGGCTTGTCTGGGAATGTCGGCTGCAGTGACGGGGAGCTTTTTGAGGGAAAATCTCGGGCAGGTGCCGGCTGCATGGGGGATGGCCAAGATGGTGTTCTCCTGCATTATGGTGTGTTTGGTGGATTTCCTGCTGGTGTACAATCTGGTTCTGACGGCGGTGATGCTCTGCGGAAATGCCCTGAACGCTCTGGTGAGCATACTGGTTCTGGGCTTTGGGGGAGTGGGTATCTGGGGTGTCGGATATATGTTTTTAGGGATGTACATGGACACTGTCGGATCAAAAGTATGGGGGGGATGGGAGGCGACTTATGCTTCGCCTCTGGTTTCTGCCGTGGTGCTGCTGTATCGGGCGATAGATGAGCTGAGAGCTATGCTGCAGCAGGGGGAGATATGGAAAATGCTGCTGATCAATCTGGTGGTAGCCATATCTCTGGGGCTGTGCGCATGGATTCTGTACATGAGAAGGCCTTCCGAGCATGCGGAGCAGGGCATCCGGAACAGAGCGGTGTCCGCATGGATCAGAATGATCTGCGGAGTGGGGGCCGGAATGTGCGGATGGATGCTATTCTGTCTGCTCTCAGAGAATATGTCTGTTCTCTGGGGGTGCTTTGGGGCAGCGCTGGCAGCCGTGCTTACCTACGGCGGGCTGGATATTGTCTTTCAGATGGATTTCAAGGCGTTTTTTTCACATAAGCTCCAGATGGGGGCAGCCCTGCTGCTTTCGTTTCTGCTGTGTTTTTGTTTTTATCAGGACTGGCTGGGCTATGACACATATCTTCCGGACAAGGAGGAGATTGCGGAGATAGGCATTTATCATTATTTTTTTGGAAACCGTGAATTTTCCTACGAGGATATTCTGGAGAAGGTACGTCTGCAGGATATGGAGCTGATCTATCCTTATCTGGAGCGGGCCACGGCCTGGCAGGCGGGGGAAGGGAGGTATGGGCAGGAGGATGTCCTTCCGGATACCGCCGTATATGAAGGCGTTGTATATGATGCTCCTGCAGATACCGGTCAGGTTCAGAGCGCAGGGACGTATGGCGGGGAAAAATACAAGAGTGACGCTGAAGAGCGGCAGAAGCTACTATCGTATGTATACCATACCTGAGAAGGACAAGGAGGTGCTTCTTGCGCTGCTTACAAGTCAGGAATATATTGAACAAGCCTATCTGCTGGATGAGAAAACCTTGGAAAATGCATTGGATAGGATAACGCTGTTTCGCGGGGACAGTCAGCTTGTGGTGGAAAATGCGGATACAGGCAAGGTTCTTTCCATCGTCAGGGCTTACAATCAGGATCTGAGGGAAAGCCCAGAGAAAGCGGTGCTGGGACAAGGGCGGCTTCTGGTCAGGGTGCTGCTTGACACAAAGGACGGAGCGGTATTGGATGTATACGATGATATGAGCCGAACCGTGGAGGCCTTGGAGCAGGCGGGCTATGAGGACTGGGTCAGGGTGGAGGAGGCTTCGGACATTGCATCCATCGAGCTTGGTCTGTTTTACAATGGCAAAGGATACTTTGCGGATCAGGGTACAAGCGGCGAAGATAGGGTAACCGCGGCCAGACTGACTTACGGAGTGTACGGGGAGGAGACGGAGGAAGAGCTTCGGGCCAGATTTCAGGAGGCGGCAAAGGCCTTTCAGGAAACTTGGCCCGCCGAGCCGGGGGCAGAGATCTTTTACGAGGGGGAGGTAGAGAACTGGAGCCTGCTTATAACCGAACCTGAGGAGGTGGAAGAGTTTTTGGAGTGGATGGAGTATGAGCATCCCGGAAGGAGCAGCTTGTTTCGGAAAAGCTGTGTCAAAGTCACCGTCACAGCCCGGGACGGCAGGGTATTTTCAGGGTATCTCAGGCAGGGGCAGATGCCCGAAAAATATATCTATCGGTTTGCGCAGCCTTAAATTCACAAAATATTTACAAATTGTCAATACTAGCTCATGGCAGGGTGTTGAATCCAAGGGAGAAATCTGGTAAAATAAGATTTGGACTTTTCATAAGGAGTCCCAGAAAGGTTGGATGGCCAGTGAAAGTGATTGATAAGATATTTGGCACCCGCAGCGAGAGAGAAGTGAAGCGCGTTCTTCCGCTGGCGGACAAGGTGGATGGTCTGCGTTCCCAGATGCAGGCTCTATCCGATGAGGAGCTGAAGAATAAAACCGCGGAGTTCAAGAAAAGGCTGGGGGAGGGGGAGACTCTGGACGACCTGCTTCCCGAGGCTTATGCCACGGTGAGGGAGGCGGCCAGAAGGATTCTGAACATGGAGCATTTCCGGGTACAGATCATTGGAGGCATTATCATGCATCAGGGCCGTATCGCGGAGATGAAGACCGGTGAGGGAAAGACGCTGGTGGCTACGCTGCCCTCCTATCTCAATGCTCTGGAGGGCAAGGGAGTGCATGTGGTCACTGTCAACGACTATCTGGCCAAGCGTGACGCGGAATGGATGGGGCAGATTCACCGTTTTCTGGGACTGACCGTGGGGGTGGTACTAAACAGTATGACCTCCGAGGAGCGCAGGAACGCCTATTCCTGCGATATTACTTATGTGACCAGCAATGAGCTGGGTTTTGATTATCTCCGGGACAATATGGTGCTTTACAAGGAGCAGCTGGTGCTGCGGGATCTCCACTATTGCATCATCGACGAGGTGGACTCGGTGCTAATCGACGAGGCCAGAACGCCTCTGATCATATCGGGCCAGAGCGGCAAGTCCACAGCCCTCTATGAGATGTGCGATCTTTTGGCCAGACGTATGCATAGGGGAGAGGACGTGCAGCAGCTGACCAAGATGGATGCCATCATGGGCGTGGTGCAGGAGGAGACAGGGGACTTCATCGTCAACGAAAAGGACAAGGTCATCAATCTCACGGAGGCGGGCATAAAGAAGGTGGAGGAGTTCTTTCACATCCAGAATTATGCCGACACGGAGAATCTGGAGATACAGCATAATATCATACTGGCCCTGCGGGCTCATAATCTGATGTTCCGGGATCAGGACTATGTGGTGAAGGACGATCAGGTGCTGATCGTGGACGAGTTCACCGGGCGCATCATGCCCGGACGGCGGTATTCGGACGGTCTGCATCAGGCGATAGAGGCTAAGGAACATGTGAAGGTGAAGCGGGAGAGCAAGACCTCGGCTACCATCACCTTCCAGCATTTCTTCAATCTGTTTGATAAAAAATGCGGCATGACGGGTACGGCTCTGACGGAGGAGAAGGAATTCCGGGAGATCTACGGCATGGATGTGGTGGAGATTCCCACCAATGTTCCCGTGGCGCGCAAGGATCTGCAGGATGCGGTGTACAAGACCAAGGCGGAGAAGCTGGCGGCCATCGTGGCGGCGGTGGAGGAGGCCCATGCCAAGGGGCAGCCGGTGCTGGTGGGCACCATCACCATCGAGGCCAGTGAAGAGCTGAGCAGGCTGCTGACCAAACGGGGCATCCAGCACAAGGTGCTGAATGCAAAGTTCCACGAGATGGAAGCGGAGATCGTGGCGGATGCAGGCATCCACGGGGCGGTGACCATCGCCACCAATATGGCCGGACGAGGCACGGACATCAAGCTGGATGAGGAGTCCAGAGCCGCGGGCGGATTGAAGATCATCGGCACGGAGCGCCATGAATCCAGACGAATCGACAATCAGCTGAGGGGTCGTTCCGGGCGTCAGGGGGATCCGGGGGAATCCAAATTCTATATTTCCCTGCAGGACGATCTCATGAGGCTCTTCGGTTCCGAAAGGCTTATCGGCATGTTCAATACATTGGGAGTACCTGAGGGGCAGGAGATCGAGCACAAGGCCCTGACCAACGCCATCGAGTCGGCCCAGAAAAAGATTGAGAACAATAACTTCGGCATCCGCAAAAATCTGCTGGAGTACGATAGGGTCATGAGCGAGCAGAGGGAGATCATCTACGAGGAGCGCCGCAGGATCTTGAACGGCGAGAGCATGAGGGACTTCGTGTACAAGATGATCACGGATATCACGGAGAACTGTGTGGACATCAGCATCAATGACGATGCAGAGGTGGATGCCCAGAATTTCGGAGAGCTGAACACGCTGCTGATTCCCACCATTCCTCTTGCGCCGGTGACTGCGGAGAGGATAGGGAAGGTGAGCAAGAACAGCTTAAAGCAGCAGCTGAAGGAGGAGGCCGTGAAGCTCTATGAGAGCAAGGAGGCTGAGTTCCCCAATGCGGAGGCTATCAGAGAGCTGGAGCGGGTGATTCTGCTGAAGGTCATCGATAGGAAGTGGATGGACCACATAGACGATATGGAACAGCTGCGTCAGGGCATCGGCCTGCAGGCTTACGGCCAGAGGGATCCGCTGGTGGAGTACAAGATGAGCGGATACAATATGTTCGACGAGATGACCCAGAACATCCGGGAGGAGACCATCCGGGTGCTGTTTAGGGTGAAGGTGGAGCAGAAGGTGGAGCGGGAGCAGGTGGTGAAGGTCACCGGCACCAATAAGGACGATTCCGTGGCCAAGGCGCCCACGAAGCGGAGCAATGCGAAGGTCTATCCCAATGATCCTTGTCCCTGCGGCAGCGGAAAAAAGTATAAGCAGTGCTGCGGAAGAAAGGCCTGAACGAGTCCCAAGGCCTGATGGGAAGCTTCCTATCAAAACCCTTCATGGGGAAGGGTAAATCAGCAAGACAGCGGCCATGGATGGCCGAAAAATCAAACCATAGAAAGAGGGTGACGTTAAGTGGTAGAACTGGATCAGATGAAAACAGAAATTTTGTCCTACGAAACTCCATTAGCGGAAGTGAGGGATTCACTTTGACCTCGCTAATAAGGCGAAGAGGATAGAAGAGCTGGAGATGGAGATGGAGGCACCCGGTTTTTGGGATGATCCTGAACGCTCCAACAATAAGATGAAGGAACTGAAGGGCCTGAAGGGCATCGTGGAGGGCTGTGATAAGCTATCGGGCCAGTATGAGGACATCCTGACCCTGATCGAGATGGGGTATGAGGAAAACGACCAGTCTCTGATTCCTGAGATACGGGGGGAGCTGGATGAGTTTGTGGCCCGGTTCGAGGAGCTGCGGATCGGCACGCTGCTGGCGGGGGAGTATGACAAAAACAATGCCATACTGAAGCTGAATGCGGGAGCGGGCGGAACGGAGAGCTGCGACTGGTGCGGCATGCTTTACCGCATGTATACCAGATGGGCGGAGCGCAAGGGCTTCAGCGTAGAGGTGCTGGATTATCTGGACGGGGACGAGGCGGGGATCAAGTCAGTGACTTTCCAAGTCAACGGGGTGAATGCCTACGGCTACCTGAAGTCGGAGAAGGGCGTGCACAGGCTGGTGCGGATATCCCCCTTCAATGCGCAGGGGAAGCGCCAGACCTCCTTTGTGTCTCTGGACGTGATGCCGGATATTGAGGAAGATCTGGACGTGGAGATCGACGAGAAGGATCTGCGCATCGATACCTACCGAAGCAGCGGCGCCGGGGGACAGCATATCAACAAGACTTCTTCGGCTATCCGAATTACCCATATCCCCACGGGGACGGTGGTGCAGTGCCAGAATGAGCGCAGCCAGTTCCAGAACAAGGACAAGGCCATGCAGATGCTGAAGGCCAAGCTGTATATGCTGAAGCAGGAAGCCAATGTGGAGAAACTCTCTGACATTCGGGGGGAGATCAAGGATATTGCCTGGGGCAATCAGATCCGCTCCTATGTGCTGCAGCCCTATACCTTGGTGAAGGATCATAGGACGGAGGTGGAGTCTAGCAATGCCGGTGGAGTGCTGGACGGAAATCTGGACACCTTTATCAACGGTTATCTGAAATGGATCAGCGCCAAGCCCGGATCAGGGAACATGGGATAGAAAGAGATATAGAGGAATTGAACATGGATGAAAGAAAGGGAGGCCCTCTGCCTTATTACTGCGGAGGGCGTCAGCCCAACTGTGATTATCATGACGGCCAGCTTCCGCCCGTAAGGGGGGCTGGCTGTTTTCAGGTTACAAGAGCCAACCGCAGCCATCCGGAGCTTGATGACGGAACTGGCTGCACTTATAAGCATGGGGCGGATCTGGCCTATTGGAACAGCCGCTTTTATGTGCATTATTTCGTTAATCCTGTGAGCGAGCATACGGGGGCGGGGCAGAGTGTGCTTGCCTCCTCCGAAGACGGCAGGGTCTGGGATTCTTTTTGTGTTGCCTTTCCTGCCTATCGGATTCCCGCCTGCAAGATCACGGATTACAAGGGCAATGCTGCGGAGTTTAACGGCCAGAGCTTTGCCTTTATACACCAGAGGGTGGGATTCTATCGCACAAAGAACAACCGTCTGCTTCTATTGGGATTCTATGGCTGGTCTCCCCAGCCATGGGTGAATAACTGGGACAATTACGGCATCGGCAGGGTGGCGCGGGAGCTGTATTCTGACGGGACCATGGGGCCTATTTATTTTGTCAGGCCCTGCTGGCAGGGGGGATGGAGCAGGGAGCAGCTGCTGTATCCTCTATATACGGAGTCGCCGGACGCAGGATTCGTGGAATGCTGTCAGGAGCTTTTGGGGGATTCTCTGGCGGTGCAGCAGTGGGCGGAGGAGAACGGAGACAAAGACCAAATCATTCGGATCAAGCATGATCCTCAGGGCCCCGCCAATCAGGCATTCTGCTGGTATCATATAGGGGAGGAGTCCGTCATTGGGCTGTGGAAGCATTCCCGGTGCGCCAGAAGCGACGACGGGGGAGCTACATGGAGTCCGGTGAGAGTATCCCCGTCTTTGGTTATGAGCGGTCAGAAGGTTTGGGCCCAGAGTACGCCCGACGGCAGATATGCCATGTTTTATGACCCGACGCTGGAATCCACACACAGATGGCCCCTGTGCGTCACCCTTTCCGATGACGGAATTGCTTTTCGCGATATGATGCTGGTGCATGGGGAGGTGCCTCCCATGCGGTTCGGCGGCTTCTGGAAGGATTTCGGGCCCCAGTACATGCGGGGCATTGCGGAGGGGATGGACCGTCCTCAGGACGCGGTGTGGCTGGCCTACACGGTGAACAAGGAGGATGTGTGGGTGGCCAGATTGCCCCTTCCCATTACTGGGAGAGAGACGCAGCGGGTTTTGACAAGGGGCTTTGAAGATTTTACGGTATATTCGCCCAAATGGGCATCGGTGGAGATCACGGACAGGCCATCTCTTCAGCTGAGGGATTGTGATCCCTATGATTATGCCAAAGCGGAGCGGGTGCTGTATGAGGCGTCCAGACAGCAGGTGAATTTTGAGATACTTCCCCATCAGGATGCAAAAGGCGAACTGTACTGCGAGCTGAAAAGCCCGGAGGGGCATACCGCCGTCAGACTGGTGTTTCGGGGGGACGGAAGGCTCTGGGTTCGCACCACGGCCCTTGTTCCTCTCTGCCCCTATCATGGAGGGATGAAGATCGGAATCCGGCTGGAGGCTGACTGCGAAAGCAATGGATATGTGCTTTCGGTAGACGGGGGAGAGAAGAAGAGACTGCCGTTCATGACGGCGGTGAAGAGCATATCCCGATTCGTGCTGCGGACCGGAGCGCCTCGCCTTGGACCTACCAGAGAGGAAGATCCCAAGGAAGACCCGGCCTATGGTCTGCCGGACGCGGACGAGAGAGAGGAGGAAGCCGTCTACGAGCTGACGGATTTCCAAGCAACCAGCGGGGAGGCATAGCCTCCCCTTGTCTTTGCCCGTTTATGATAAACAAAGTAAACACAGCGCCTGAGGCGGCTCAGGGATTTGCGGTCACAGGTTTCCCCAAGGGCATTTGGGTCATAACAGATCTAGGAGGAGGCCCTGCGGGGATTCATCAGATCAAGAAAGAAAAAGGTGTAGGTCATCTGCATATAGGGCTGCAGCCAGAGAAGGCCGATGCCGAAGCTGAGAATGCTTAACAGCAGCAGAGGAAGGAAGCTGAACTCCAGATAGAGGAGCCTGAGCTTTTTTCCCTTCATGAGGCGCCAGCATAGAAGGAGAATTTCCTTTCCGGACTTCTGGGGGAAATCGAACATCAGATAAAAGGACAAGGCGATTCCCAGAGAGAGAGGGAGGTAGACGCACAGGCCTATGGCCAGAGCGATCAGGGCATATCCCGCCGATCCTCGTATCCCGCTTAAGAACTCTTGGGCAAAATGCTCGAAGGGCCCCATGCAGACGGCGCGGCACAATACCATGGCGCCGGCCAGCACCAGTGTCTTTTTGGACTCGGACCGATAGCCGCAGAACAAATCCCTCAGTGTGAGGGGCTGACCGCAGGCCAGCTTTAGGAAGTATAGGGCGATTCCGGCGTTCATTACGTAGAGAATCACGCCGGACAAAAGCAATACTGCCTTAAAAAAGACGGTGACGGCCACGGCGGCGCTCTGGGACTGGGTCTTCATATAGACACTGGCAGCCGTGCTGCTGCCTACGATGCTGACGGACATGCGCACCATCCAGGAAATGGCGTCGCACAAAAAAATAATCAGCATGGCGCCGCCGTATTTTCCCTCAAGAGCGTCCTTGGCCTTGTTTTTCAGTTCATAGCTTTTCTTGTACTGAATCATGTGAAGGGCACCTCTGTCTTAGATTGTGGATGGAACGTTCAAACGGCATAGTCCAGATTCATGCCGCTGTACTTGGTATGGTCGGAGCTTTTCAATGCCTGCTGGTATGGATTGTCCTCGTTGAAGTATTTTATCTGGGTTCGGGTGGTTCCGCCGGTTACGTAAGTGCGTCCGCATTCCGGGCAGACTCCCGTATGGATGGAGACGGATGCGGAGATCACCTTTCCGTCCTTTTGGGCCGCCTTCTTGTACGCGTTGGACACATGCTCCTGCTCGTGAGCCCGCACGGCGGAGGCGGCGCTTTCGGGAGATATGTGCTGAGGACTCTTGAAAGAAACCATCTCGTCGGATCCGTCCTGATACTTGCGGTTCTTGCAGGTCTGGCATTCCTGACCGGCCTCGTCGGAATCCTTTATCTTTTTTGTGCCGCGGCTGTCAGGGGCTTCAAGCCCCGGTCTGCCCTGAGGGGCCGGAGCAACCAAGTCGTGGGCAAAACCGCGGCCAGAATCGCTGGAATAGCCGCTGTAAGGGGAAACATCGAAAGTGCTGATTGGCGATAACATCTTGCAAACCTCCTGTCATTGACAACTCTTTAAAACTATTATTTTTCGATGGAATATCCATAAAATTCTTCCAGAAATTCCGCAAAGTCCATTCCGTACATTTGCTCCGTCATTCTGTCGAACTGGCTCCGGAAGGCCTCGTTTTTTAGGAGAATGGGCATCATGGCCAGAGAATAGATCAGCAATGAGACGGCGCAGGTAAGCCCTATGCAGGAGAACAGCACTCCCGCCACCCAGGTATTGCTCATTTTTCTGCCCTTGCGCCAGGCGAGCACGGCAAACAATACGCCCAGTGCGGCAAGAGGCAGCGAAACCACCACGAAGCAGCAGGTGGAAAGGGACAGAATACCGCATATTCCCGAAGCCAGAGCGAAACGCTGCCCATAGGGCCTATGGGTGGGCTGATTGTAATAGCTGCTGTGGGAGGCGTTGCTGTCCCATCTGTCCCACTGCTGATTATCGTGATTTTGGTCATTCGACCCGTTGTGATTATAATCCATATCCCAGACTCCTTGCTGACCCTTTCCTCTACTTTACCATTTTGTTCCGGTTCTGTCAAAGGCATTTATATGGTTTAGGCCCTTGGATATGCCTTGGGTTTGCAGGTGCTTGTCCGGAAGTCTATGGGATCAAGGGAGTCCTTGTGGCGGCGGAGGGGCGCTATTTTGGGCGGCTGTGCAGAATCAGAGTTTGGTGATTGCGGTCAGCTCCTTTTTCGGGTATAATGAGTCACAGCAACGCAAGAAAGGTTAGGGTACGGCATGGATATTTGTCTGACGATCAAAGAGGAACTGAAGGTAGAAAAATGGCAGGTGGAGGCTGCGGTGAAGCTCATTGACGAGGGCTGCACCATCCCATTCATCTCCCGGTATAGGAAGGAGGCCACGGGCTCCCTGAACGACGAGCAGCTGAGAGAACTTCATGAGAGGCTTTTGTACCTCCGCAATCTGGAGGAGAAGAAGGAGCAGGTGCTGGGCAGCATCGAGGAACAGGGAAAGCTGACGGAGGAACTGAAGGAAAAGATTCTGGCGGCGCAGACTCTGGTGGTGGTGGAGGATCTGTACCGCCCTTACCGTCCCAAGAGAAGAACCAGAGCCAGTATGGCCAGAGAGAAGGGGCTGGAGGGACTTGCCGGCTACATTCTGGAACAGAACGCCGCATCGCCCCTTCTGGAGGAGGCTGCAAAATATGTGACCCCTGAGAGTACAGAGGAAGATAAGCGCGTAAAGACCCCCGAGGAGGCGCTGCAGGGCGCCAAGGACATCATTGCCGAGAGTATTTCCGACAATGCGGACTACCGCAGCTACATTCGGGAGACCACTGTGGACGAGGGCATTGTAACGGCGGTGGCAAAGGATGAAAAGGTACAGAGTGTGTATGAGATGTACTATGATTTCCAGGAGCCGGTGAAGAAGATAGCGGGCCATAGGGTTCTGGCCCTGAATCGAGGGGAGGCAGAGAAGATCTTGACCGTAAAGGTCAATGCGCCGGAGGAACGTATTCTGCAGTATCTGGCAAAAAAGACGATTACTTCGGATAACCAATATACCACGCCTGCGCTGATGGAGGCCATTGAAGACGGCTATCAGCGGCTCATCCAGCCTGCGGTGGAGAGGGAGATCCGCAGCGATCTCACGGAGAAGGCGGAGGACGGAGCCATAAGCGTATTCGGAAAGAATCTGGAGCAGCTTCTGCTTCAGCCGCCCATTGCAGGAAAAGTGGTTCTGGGGTGGGATCCGGCCTTCCGCACAGGCTGCAAGCTGGCGGTGGTGGACGCCACGGGCAAGGTGCTGGATACCAAGGTGATCTACCCTACGGCGCCTCAGAACAAGGTGGAGGAAGCCAAGGCGGAATTGAAACGGCTTATAAAGAAGTATCAGGTTGATCTGATCTCCGTGGGAAACGGCACTGCGTCCAGAGAGTCGGAGCAGATCATCGTGGATCTGCTCAAGGAGCTGGACCGGCCGGTTCAGTATGTGATCGTGAACGAGGCGGGGGCCAGCGTGTACTCCGCCAGCAAGCTTGCAACGGAGGAGTTCCCCAACTTCGACGTGGGGCAGAGGAGCGCGGCCTCCATCGCCAGAAGGCTTCAGGATCCTCTAGCAGAACTGGTGAAGATCGATCCTAAGTCCATCGGGGTGGGACAGTACCAGCACGACATGAACCAGAAGAAACTCAGCGAGGCCTTAAGCGGCGTGGTTGAGGACAGTGTGAACAAGGTGGGCGTGGATCTGAATACCGCCTCCGTCTCCCTTCTGGAGTATGTCTCCGGCGTCAGCAAGACCATCGCCAGAAATATCGTGGACTATCGGGAGGCAAACGGCCGGTTCACCGATAGGAGGCAGCTGCTGAAGGTGGCGAAGCTGGGCCCCAAGGCCTTTGAGCAGTGTGCGGGATTCATGCGTATCCTCAATGGGGACAATCCGCTGGACGCCACCAGCGTCCATCCGGAATCCTATGAGGCCACCATGAAGCTATTGGAGAAGCTGGGACTCACCATGGATGATGTTCGTGCCGCGCAGAAGAAGGCGGCGCAGAGCAAGGACGGGACAAAGGCGGCGGATAATAGAGGGTCCGGCGGGGCTGCGGCCGGCGTGACAGCCGGGGCAGGAAAGAAGACGGCACAGTCCAAGATCAAGGTGGCAAATACAGGCACTGCCATGGGCAAGGCTCTGGCGGCGGCCATGGGAGGCGCGGCCTTGGAGGAGAAGCCGGCAGGCTCCCGGGGGGAGAAGGAGGCTTCGGGCCGGAACAAAAATGCAGGTATTGCCGGGAACGGTTCTGGGGGAAGCACCTTGGAAACCGGGAGTGGTCCTTTGGGTCTGGAGCGGCGCATCAGAGACAAGAAGCTGCTTGCGCAGGAGTTGGGCATTGGCGAGATCACGCTTACGGATATCCTGCGGGAGCTGGAAAAGCCCGCCAGAGATCCCAGAGACAGTATGCCCAAGCCCATACTCCGCAGCGACGTGCTGGACATGAAAGATCTCAAGCCCGGCATGATTCTGAAGGGAACCGTCCGCAATGTTATCGATTTCGGAGTATTTGTGGACATAGGGGTGCATCAGGACGGTCTGGTACATATTTCCCAGATCACGGATCGGTTCATCAAGCATCCTCTGGAGGCTGTCAGCGTGGGAGACATCGTGGAGGTTCAGGTACTGGGAGTTGACGAGGCCAAGAAGCGCATCAGCCTGACCATGAAGCTGAACCAGAAGAAATAAGCCTTAGGATTTGTGAATGTTTTGTGACCTGAGATTGAGGTATTGACAATTTCAGTGAAATGGTTTAATGTTAGTGTGCTAACAAAAATGTTAGCGCACTAACTTTTTTGCTTTATAAGCTGCGGACTTGTTTTGGCATAGGGAGAAGAGAATCATGGAGCAGGGAGAGAATCAAGGAATTCGGCAGAGGCAGGGGTCTGAGAGCATTGGGCGGGAAGCGCCGGATCAAGGTCTGGAGAACGGTGAAAAGAGAGTGGCGTTCATGCTGCGGGAAATACAGAATCAAATCAAGCAGATCATACACAAAAGTTTGCCGAGGTTTGAAAAGGGCCCAAGAAGTCAGCTGCAGGGCGGAGTATTGGGCTATCTGTTTCATCATCGTGACGGGCCGGTTTATCAGAGGGATCTGGAAAAAGAGTTCAGGGTTTCGAGGGCCACGGCCACAAACACTCTGCAGGTCATGGAGAGGGAGGGGCTTATTGTGCGCAGGGCTCAGGACAGAGATGCCCGGCTAAAAAGAATCCAGATGACGGAGGAGGCCTACCAGAATCATAGACAAGTCGAGGCTCATATGGATATGATGGACAGGCGGATGCTGGGGGGGCTGACGAGGGCGGAGGTGCAGGAGCTGCGCAGGCTTCTTGGTCTTGTGCAGAGGAATCTGGAGGAACTGAGCATGGAACTGGGGGAGCCGGTCTGGGAAGAGGGAGGCGGTATGCCGCCTGAAAGCATGGGGAGGAACTTGGAGCCAGAACAAGATGCGGATCCGCAGCTAGAGGAAAAACAAGAATAAAGAAAGAAAAGAAAGAGAGGAAGTGTAGTTCAGATGTTGAAAACATTGGGAGCTCAGGTGAAAGAATTTAAAAAGGATTCTTTTTTGACCCCGGTTTTCATGATCGGAGAGGTCATCATGGAAACCGTTATCCCGCTGCTTATGGCATCCATCATTGACAATGGCGTGAACGGGAATGACGGCAGAGGGGATATGAAGCATATTTATGTCATCGGCGGGCTGATGGTGGTGACGGCGCTTTTGAGCCTTACCTTCGGCATCATGGGGGGCAAGTACGGCGCTAGGGCCTCGGCCGGCTTCGCGAGGAATCTGCGGAAGGCCATGTATGAGAATATCCAGACCTTCAGCTTTGCCAATATCGACAAGTTCAGCACATCGGGACTGGTGACAAGGCTTACCACGGACGTGACCAATATGCAGAATGCTTATCAGATGATACTGCGCATGTGTATGCGGGCGCCTGCCACTTTGATCTGTGCCATGATCATGTCCTTCGTCATCAGCCCTCGTCTGGCAAGCGTGTATCTGGTGGCGGTGATTTTTCTGGCCTGCGTGCTGGCGCTGATTGTGAGTCAGGCCACGAAGCATTTCATGCAGGCGTTTCCGAAATACGATGAACTGAACGAAAGTGTTCAAGAAAACGTTTCAGCCATCAGGGTGGTGAAGGCCTATGTGAGAGAGGATTATGAGATCAGTAAGTTCAAGAAGGCCAGCAACAATATCTATAAGATATTCTGCAAAGCGGAAAGTATCGTTATCTGGAACAATCCGGTGATGAACCTGACGGTTTATACTTGTATTCTCGCCATCAGCTGGCTGGGAGCCCATATGATTGTACAAGACAGCCTCACCACGGGGCAGCTGATGAACATGCTGACCTATTGCATGAACATATTGATGAGCCTGATGATGCTGAGCATGATATTTGTTATGACAACGATGTCGGCGGCCAGCGCCAGACGTATCTGCGAGGTTCTGGAGGAGAAAGCGGATCTGTCCAACCCTGAGGAGCCCGTCATGGAAGTTGCGGACGGGAGCATCGTGTTTGACCATGTTTCCTTCAGCTACAAGAAGGATGCGGAGTCTCAGGTACTGAAGGACGTGAATCTGGAAATTCATTCCGGGGAGACCATCGGCATCATCGGCGGCACCGGCAGCGCTAAGTCCAGTCTGGTGAATCTCGTCAGCAGGCTGTATGACGTGACGGAAGGAAGGCTTCTGGTAGGCGGAGTGGATGTGAAGCATTATGACATGGAGGCGCTGCGCAATCAGGTGGCTGTGGTGCTGCAGAACAATGTTCTGTTTTCCGGTACGGTTCTGGAGAACCTGCGCTGGGGGGACAAGGACGCCACGGAGGAGGAATGCAGGCATGCATGCCAGCTGGCTTGCGCGGACGAATTCATCCAAAAGCTGCCGGAGGGGTATGAAACCTACATAGAGCAGGGGGGAACCAATGTGTCCGGGGGCCAGAAGCAAAGGCTCTGTATCGCAAGGGCGCTGCTGAAAAAGCCCAAGATACTGATTCTGGACGATTCTACCAGCGCTGTGGACACGGCTACGGACGCAAAGATACGGAGGGCTTTTCAGGAGGCTATCCCCGGCACGACCAAGCTGATCATTGCCCAGAGAATCTCCAGTGTGGAGCATGCGGATAGGATTATCGTCATGCATGACGGGCAAGTGCATGGCTTCGGGACCCATGAGGAGCTGCTGGCGGGCAATGAAATATATAAAGAGGTCTATGAGGCTCAGATGAGCGGCAGCGGTGATTTCGACGAATAGTGAGACCGGAGACGGCGCTGGAGAGAAAAGACTTCAACTGGAATAGGAGGCAAAAATATGGCGGAAGATAGATTGAACAAAACGGATGCCGGAGCAGGAGCCCCGATATCCGGCAGTGCAGGCGGCAGGGGTCCCGGTCATGGTCCCGGCGGTCACGGCCCTGGGGGACTAAGAGGCAGGGGCCCCCGTCCCAAAATCGAAAATCCGGGCAAGCTTTTCAAACGTGTCATGGGATATACTCTGAAGGACTATGGGGTAGGCTGGATTGTGGTGGTGATCTGCATTTTCGTGACGGTGTACTCCAGTCTGCAGGGAACCATGTTTATGAGAACCCTGATCGATGACTATATACTGCCCTTGATAGGCAGGGAAAATCCGGATTTCGGGGCTTTGGCAGGAGCCATCGGAAGGGTGGCGGTGTTTTACGGGCTGGGGGTGGCGGCATCCTTTATACAGTCCAGACTTTTGATCAATATCGGACAGGGGACCCTGCGGAATATCAGAAATGACATGTTCGAGAAGATGGAGGCTCTTCCCATCAAGTATTTCGACACCCATGCCCATGGAGATATTATGTCTATGTACACCAATGACATCGACACTCTCCGCCAGCTGATCAGCCAGAGCATTCCCCAGATGGTGAACAGCGTGATCACGGTGGCAGGCGTGTTGGTCTATATGGTGATTCTGGACATTCCCCTCACGGTGGTGACTTTGCTGATGGTGGGCGTGATGCTGGTGGCAACGAAGAAAGTGGGGGCTCTCAGCAGCCGGTATTTCATAGAGCAGCAGAGGGCTTTAGGAGCATTGAACGGATGCATCGAGGAGACTATGACAGGGCAGAAGGTGGTGAAGGTGTTCTGCCATGAGCAGGAGAGCCAAAACCAGTTTAACGATCTGAACGATAAGCTCTTCCACAGCGCCTATCAGGCCAACCGATTTGCAAATATCATGGGTCCCATCAATGCCCAGCTGGGCAATTTAAGCTATGTGGTCTGTGCCGTGGTGGGGGGCATCCTGACCATCACCGGAGTATCCGGACTGACTCTGGGCGGCCTTGCCAGCTTTTTGAACTTCAACAAGTCCTTCAACATGCCCATCAATCAGGTGAGCATGCAGTTCAACAGCATCATCATGGCTCTGGCGGGAGCCGATAGGGTATTTCGCCTTATGGACGAGAAGCCGGAGGTGGATCAGGGTTATGTGGAACTGGTGAACGCCGTGAGAAAGCCGGACGGGGAGCTGACGGAGAGCAGGGAACGCACGGGGCTCTGGGCGTGGAAGCACTATCATAAGGATTCGGATACGACCACCTATGTGGAGCTGAAGGGAGATGTGGTGTTCGACCATGTAGACTTCGGCTATAATGACGACAAAATGATACTGCATGATGTGGCCCTATACGCGAAGCCGGGTCAGAAGATCGCCTTTGTGGGAGCTACCGGCGCGGGCAAGACCACCATCACCAACCTGATCAACAGATTTTATGATATTCAGGATGGGAAAATACGATATGACGCCATAAATGTGACCAAGATCAAGAAGGCGGATCTGCGGCGTTCTCTGGGCATCGTGCTGCAGGACACGCATCTGTTCACGGGAACGGTGATGGAGAACATACGTTACGGAAAGTTGGACGCCACCGACGAAGAGGTGGTGAAGGCGGCCAAGCTGGCCAATGCGGACAGCTTCATCCGCCGTCTGCCGGAAGGATACAATACCATGCTGCACGGAGACGGAGCTAACTTAAGTCAGGGCCAGAGACAGCTTCTTGCCATAGCGAGGGCCGCTATCGCGGATCCTCCGGTGCTGATACTGGACGAAGCCACCAGCTCCATAGATACCAGAACGGAGAAGCTGGTGCAGCAGGGCATGGATGCGCTGATGAAAGGGCGCACCAACTTCGTGATTGCCCATAGGCTTTCCACCGTCAAAAACAGCGACTGTATTTTGGTGCTGGAGCAGGGCCGGGTCATCGAGCGGGGCACCCATGAACAGCTGATGGAGGAAAAGGGTAAGTATTACCAGCTGTATATGGGAAGCGCTTCCTGAGTTTCCTGATGTGCATGGAGCAGGCATAGGATCAGAGACATCGGCTCCAAATAGGGTTGACAGCAATCCGCGAATGGGTATAAACTGAAAATAGGAAGAGACGGATGCCGCAGACTTTGGATCAGGTTCGGAGTCTGCGGCATTTTCGGATTGTCAGGAAGGAGAAAGAAGATGTTCGGTGTTTGGTGTGGAAAGGATGCCACAGTTGCGTCTGTGGAGGATTTCTGTATAGCGTATCTGCGGATCAGGAGGGATGTGATAGCATGTGTCCTGAGACACCGCAGCCACGGGACAGTGGGCGTAGTCTATGGGCTGGGGACAAAGGGTGACGCAAAGGCGGTGTGCTGTGAAAAGCATCCGGAAACAGGTGAGCTGTTTTACAATGAGGAGTCAGGGAAGGAATATCTGGAAAAGCATTCAGGGGATGCTTTTACCGTGGAGCAGGACGGCAGCATGATCTATCGGATGTATGACGGGACTGAATTCAAACTGGCGCTGGCAGAGGAAATCTCTATGGAGGATTTTGATAGGGAGCCTTCCGTGGATCCGGCCCTGCCGTTGGCTGCGCGGATGGCGCTGTGGAATATGGTACAATGCTTCAGATATGGGGACGGAATCCTTGACGTACATATTGATACCCGGAAGTACTCTATTCTTTTCAGCTTCTCCTTGGGGAAATGCAAAAATGTATATTGCCGTGTGGGGCAGAACGGCTACTGCGAGAAAGGATGGGCTATGCTTTCCACCACATGCGTCAGGCTCAACGAATGCAGGATGATAGAGGATAATCTGCAGACCCTGCAGGAGTACAGACCTAAGGAGGAATGCTTTGTGGAGAACAGCTGTGCGTTCCCGGCGGACGGCGGATGGTACTGGTCCTTGAAGGAGGTCACGGATGATGTGATTTACCTGAACGGATGCGGGGGTGATACTTATGGGATATATAGAAAGAAGTAGTACGCTGAGTACTCTGGGAGCTTTTTGGAGACAAGGAGAAGATAGGAGGTGTGGAAAGGTATGATTAACTTTAGGAGGATAACAGAAGACAATTTCAACATAATCGTACATATGAAGAGGCCGGAGGGCGAACATTTTGTGGCGTCCAACGCCTATTCTCTGGCGGAGGCATGGCTCTATAAGGATGCAGGGGACGTGTATCCCTTTGCCATCTACAATGATGATACCCCGGTAGGTTTCATGATGCTGGACGAGGACCAGGAAGAGCTGTCGGGGGACAAAAAGGGGAAGCTGTGCTGTTTGAGAGCTTCCCCTTTTGACATACCTGCAAGTCAGCTATGCAACATGCCCTTTTTTGACGCCCCGTTTTGGTGTATCTTAGTATAGCATGTTTTTCCGCCCCATGTCATTGGACAGTTAATCCAAAATCAATTTGCATGGGGAGAGATTACATGCCGGCCCCTGTTTTGATAATGGGGCTTAGGGGCTTGTAGATCAGCAGAGTGACGATAGAGACGCTTGCGCCCTTGATCAGATTCAACGGGGCCACGCAGGCGATCACGAAGCTTATTATGCTGCCTTCATTGACAAGCGGATTTACGGTGCTGCCCATTTCGATCAAGGTATCCAGAGGCAGACCGTACAGCTTGGAGAAAGCCGGGAGCAGATAGACAGCATTGAAGGCGGTTCCGAACAAGGTCAGAACCAATGTGCCCGCGCAGCATGCAAGAATGGCGTTTTTCTTGTTTTTGCGGAAGGCATAGATCACCGAGGCGGGCAGGATGAAGCTGCATCCCACGGCAAAATTAGCCAGATCTCCTACGAAGACCGTGGACGTGCCCTTGATGAAAAGTTTCAGGAGAATTTTGATGAATTCCATCATGACGCCTGCAGCCGGGCCGAATGCAAAGGTGCCTACCAGAATGGGCAGCTCGCTGAAATCCAGCTTATAGAAGTCCGGCGCAAAGGGCAGAGGAAAATCAAATAGGTGCAGTATCATGGCGATTGCCGAGAACATGCCGATCATGGCCATCTTTCTGGTACTGAAAATAGGGCCCTTGGCAGCATTCTTTTTTCGCGCCGCTTTTTCCAGCAGAAGAGCAGCCAGAAAGAGCGCGACGACAACGACCAGAAAGCCCAGAACGTATCCTATGTTTTCCGATACCTTTTGAAACAAATCATGCATTATATTTTCCTCCGTTTTCCGGCCCGAAGGCCTATGAGATTTTGTAGGAAAATTCCTCCGGCTGTAAGGACATGCAAAAACCCCGGAAACCATAAGGCTCCGGGGTGAGATTTTGCGCACGGATATCAGCTCTGCCTTCTGCCTCCGGGCACTGAAATCTCTCTTCGCTCCTTTTAACAGAATCAATAGGCAAAAACCGGTTCGGTTCCGATGTCCCTGATCTTGTATGGAGCAATCCTTTCAATGCCTGCAGACATATTGCAGCGGCCGATATTGTTCTTCTTTCATCCAGACTTTACTGTTGGTCCCGGACTTTCACCGAGTCAGCCGAAACTGCAATCCCCGTACAGATAGCGAGGCCTGCAGCTTCGGGTCGCGGACTTTACCGCCAGTAGGGAATTTCACCCGACCCCGAAGAATTTTCTCTTATGACTGTCATTATAATACCGTATTTCCCAGAAAGCAAGTGTTTCTTTCACGTTTATTTCAACTTGCATTTTCCGGTGATTTAGAGTAAAATTGCTGTATCCACTTTAGAATCCGAAAGGAAGAACCGATGATTAATTTGACTGTGAAGATCGAGGCCGGTGATTTGTATGACTATATGCTGATGCATTCCTATAACAGTCCGGCAGGGCTTCTGGGGAGCACCTTCGGGGCGGTTCTGATCATTTTTGCATTTGCCACGACTCAGTGGATATTCGCAGTTCTCGGGGTGGTTATGCTACTGTATCTGCCCTGGACGCTGTTCGTCAAGAGCAGGCGTCAGATCTTGACGAATCCAAGCTTTCAGGAGCCGCTCCAATATACGCTGGACGAGGAAGGCCTGACCGTCTCTCAGGGGGAAGCTCAGGAGAGGATGGACTGGGAAAACATGCATAAGGCAGTCTCCACGGGCAGGAGCATCATTCTGTATACATCTCCCGTAAACGCCACCATTTTTCCCAAGAGACAGCTGGGGGAGGAGAGGACGGCGGTGGTAGAGATGATATCCACCCACATGCCGCCTAAGAAGGTAAAGATCCGTTCTTGACTGTATCAGGGAAAATCGTTGGCCGTGGGGAAGCGGCCATACCGCGGCGAAAGCGGCCAGAATGCAAAAAAGCATGATCATAGAGGTGTTTGAGATGGGAAATGCTGGTGGAATGGATAAAAACGGTCTTGCGGAAGAGACGTTTACCGCCCAAACGCTGGCTGAGGCGTTGGAGGGAGGCGCGAGGGCAGAGATCTGGACCGGTTCTTGGCAGGAGACTTTTGCGCTGGGCAGACAGATGGGTGAGAGCAGCCGTCCGGGGCAGGTCTATGCTCTGGTGGGAGATCTGGGCGTTGGCAAGACGGTGTTCACGCAGGGGTTCGCCAGCGGGCTGGGGATTGCCGGACCGGTGAACAGCCCCACCTTTACGATTCTTCAGACATATGAGGACGGACGGCTTCCGTTCTATCATTTTGATGTATACCGCATTCAGGATGTGGAAGAGATGGACGAAATCGGATATGAAGACTGCTTCTACGGAGAGGGAGTCTGTCTTGTGGAATGGGGGAATCTGATCCAAGAGATTCTGCCCGAAAATTCTATATGCGTGACCATTGAAAAGGATCTGGAAAGGGGCTTTGATGACCGCCGGATTCTTGTGGGCAGGGAACCAAAAGGATTTTAGGATTGCCGGATCCTTACGAGCAGGAAACCAAAAGGATTTTTAGGATTGCCGGATCCCTATGGGCAGGGAACCTTAAGCCTGCCGTCTAAGCCCAGAGGCCTGTCACATGGCGGAAGCCCGGAAGCAAAAAAGGGGCTAAACAGTCCATGTGCAAAAGAGACGATAAAAAACAAGAAAAGGACGCTTAAGGGGAGGTGGGGGGATGGCGGAGAAGACGCCCAGAATATTGGGAATCGACAGCTCCGGTCTGGTTGCCGGTGTGGCAGTGACGGAGGGTGACGTGCTGCTGGCGGAATATACGACCAACTATAAAAAGACCCATTCCCAGACGCTGCTTCCTATGCTGGACGAGCTGTGCCGGATGGTAGAGCTGGATATGAATACATTGGATGCGATCGCCATCGCATCGGGGCCGGGTTCCTTTACGGGACTGCGCATCGGCTCTGGGACAGCGAAAGGGCTGGGACTGGCGCTGAACAAGCCCTTGGTGGAAGTGCCGACTCTGGAGGGACTGGCATGGAACCTATGGGGGGCGGGAGGGATTGTATGTCCCATGATGGACGCCAGAAGGAATCAGGTGTACACGGCTGCATACATGTATGAACAGCAGGGGACAGGGTATGGGATTTGCGAAAAAATGCCTCCTTGCGCCATGGATGTGGCAGAGCTGTTGGATAGGCTGAACGGAATGGGAGAAAGGATTAGCTTTTTGGGGGACGGCGTGCCGGTCTATCAGGAGCTGATTCAAAAATGCTGCAGTGTACCGTATGTGATTGCGCCTGCAGGTCTCAATAGGCAGAGAGCTGCAGGAATAGCGGCTCTGGGCAGCATATATTTTGCCGGCGGGAGGACGGTGCCTGCCGGGGAGCATCGTCCGGAATACCTGCGCAAGAGTCAGGCGGAGCGGGAGAAAGCTTTATGGGAATCGAAGTCAGAGAACTGCAGGATGGCGACATAGAGGCTTTGGCACAAATCGAGGAGAAAGTCTTCTCCATGCCATGGTCCCAACAGGCTTTTCGGAATCTTCTGAGCCATTCGTACTGCCGCTATCTTGTGGCGCTGGCCGACGGAAAAGTGGCGGGCTGCTGCGGATATACGGAAAGCTGCAAGGAGGCTACCATCGACAATGTGGTGGTTTCGGAGGAGCTTCAGAATAGGGGAATCGGGCAGAGGATGCTGGAGGAACTGATCGCCCGGGGAGAAGCCGAGGGTATCGAGGCATTCACTCTGGAGGTGCGGGTCAGCAATTCATCGGCAATTCATGTATATGAAAAATTTGGCTTTAAATCGGAAGGAATCCGTCCCGGATTTTATGAAAAACCTAGGGAAGATGCGCTGATCATGTGGCGCAGGGAGAAATCTGGCCATGTATCGGATTGAACTGCCACAAAGGAACAGCGAAAAAGTCTCGAAACGGCAACAATTACCATACGTATTTATGTATATTTTTAGTATAATGTGTGTAGGGCAAACGGATGCTTTGCCAGAGGGGGAGATCTCCCGCGGCAAAAAGCATTTTGCCCGGCGAGAAGGCGTCCGTCCGGTGGGAAGACAGCTGCGGCGGAAAACAGTCGGCATATGCACATGGAGGGAGAAGAGTATGCGTAGATACGAACAAGATGGGAAAATGAGGATGGCGGTCTGCAATAAGTGCGGCAGAGCTCTGAAGGTGGAGAACGGATACCTTCGGGAATTCTGTTTTCAGGGGACTGCAGCATTCGGATATTTCAGCAAAAAGGATGGAATCATGGAGCATTTCGATTTGTGCGAGGACTGTTACGAGAGCCTGACAGCGCAGTTTCTGGTGCCTGTGGAGGAGGCCGAGGAGACGGAGCTTGTATAGGGACGGTATGGAGGTATAGAATGTTAGATGTAAGTCTGCTGGGAACGGGGGGGATGATGCCGCTGCCATATCGGTGGCTCACCTCCCTGATGCTTCGGTATCAGGGAAAAGGCATATTGATCGACTGCGGCGAGGGGACCCAGATCGCTCTCCGGGAAAAGGGCTGGAGTCCCAATCCGATAGATATTATCTGCTTTACCCATTATCATGCCGATCATATCAGCGGACTGCCGGGAATGCTTCTGACCATGGGGAATGCAGAGAGGACTGCTCCGCTTCTGCTGATAGGGCCGAAGGGGCTGGTGAGGGTGGTGAACGCCCTGCGGACCATTGCGCCGGAGCTTCCCTTCGAGCTGCGGTTTCAGGAGATAACAGAGCCGGAGCAGGTGATTTCTTTTGACGGGTTTTGGCTGAAGGCGTTTAAGGTGAACCATAGCATTGCTTGCTATGGCTACAGCATGATAGTGGAACGGGCAGGTAGATTCGACAAGGAACGCGCCGTGGAGCAGCAGATTCCCATGAAGCTGTGGAGCAGGCTGCAGAAGGGCGAGACCATAGAGCAGGACGGGGTCGTGTTTACACCTGATATGGTGCTGGGGGTGCCGAGGAAGGGGCTGAAGGTGACATACTGTACCGATTCAAGGCCGGCGGACTCCATTGTGGCAAATGCCGAGGATTCGGATCTGCTGATTCTGGAAGGAATGTACGGTGAGGCGGATAAGCTGTCCAAGGCGAGAGAGAATAAGCACATGACCATGTATGAAGCGGCGTCTATCGCAAAGGCGGCGAAAGTGTCTGAGCTTTGGCTGACCCATTATAGCCCGTCGCTGATGCGGCCTGAGGAGTATATGGGAGATGTGCGGAAGATATTTCCGAACGCGGTGGCCGCAAAGGACGGCAGAACCGTGGAACTGAGGTTTGAGGAGGACTGAGGAGAGACCTTGGTTCAGAATGGGGGGACTATGAAAAAATCTACGATTAGGGTGACGATCGTATCTCTGGTATTGATTTTGGGGGTGGTGGGCTATTATACCTATCTGTCGCAAAGATCCAGAAAGGCTTCCGCGGATGCAACGCTGACGAAAGTACAGAGTATTTTGAGCCGTGATTTGAAGAAGGATTATCCTCCTTCTCCGAAAGAGGTGGTGAAATATTTTACGGAGCTTCAGAAATGCCTTTATAATGAGGAATGCACTGCGGAGGAGATCCAGCAGCTGGGGATGCAGGCCAGAGGTCTGTATGATGCGGAACTGCTGGAGATCAATCCGGTGGACGACTATATTCCGAGATTGAAGGGTGAGGTAGACAGCTTTCATGAGGAGGAGAAGCGCATCATAAGCATTTCACTGCCCGCAAGTCTAAGCGTGGACCGCTTCGAGGAGGACGGCTTCGAGTTTGCCAGACTTTACTGTAGGTATAAGGTGAACGAGAAGGGCGACTCCAGCGAGATGCAGATCATATATCTGCTGCGGCGGGACGACAAAAAGCTCTGGAAGATCTACGGCTGGGAACGGGCGGACAATGTGGAGATGCCGGAGGAGTAGGTTTTGCGGCAGCGGGGAGAAGGGCTGGCAGCGCCGGAAGGTCAGGGGTGTCTTTTTATGGAGGAGCAGACCGGAGGCAACAGGCCGTGTTGGGTATAGGGCGGTAGGATTTACCGCTAAGGAAAGCAAGCGGAAGCATTGAGGGAGTGAGGGCAAGTGGAGCATATATGGCATAAATTGCAGGATGGGGCTTCGGGGGAGAATAGGGAGAGCATTTCTGGAAGCGGAGAGGCTTCGGAAGATGTGCTGGTGCTGGCTATAGAGACGTCTTGCGATGAGACCGCGGCTTCCGTTGTGAAGAACGGCAGGGAGGTTCTGTCCAATGTCATCTTTACCCAGATCGCGCTGCATACCGTATATGGAGGTGTAGTACCGGAGATTGCCTCCAGAAAGCATATCGAGAAGATCAATCAGGTCATAGAAGAGGCGCTGGAGCAGGCGGGAGTGACCCTTGGGGAAATTACGGCTATAGCGGTCACTTACGGTCCGGGGCTGGTAGGGGCGCTGCTGGTAGGGGTGTCCGTGGCCAAGGCCATCAGCTTTGCGGCGGGAATCCCGTTGGTGGGAGTACACCATATCAATGGACACATCAGCGCCAATTATCTTGAATATAGGGAGCTGGAGCCCCCTTTTGTATGTCTGGTGGCATCGGGAGGGCATTCCCATCTGGTGGTGGCAAGGGACTACGGGGAGTATGAGATCATCGGGAGAACCAGGGATGATGCTGCGGGAGAAGCCTTTGATAAGGTTGCCAGAGCCATCGGCCTCGGATATCCGGGAGGCCCCAAGATCGACAAAATCTCCAGAGAAGGAAATCCCGATGCAATTTCGTTTCCCAGAGCAAAAGTGGCCGAGAATGAGTATGATTTCAGCTTCAGCGGTCTGAAGTCGGCTGTGCTGAACTATTTGAATTCTTGTCGGATGAAGGGGGAGCCGGTGTGTCAGGCGGATGTGGCGGCGTCCTTCCAGAAGGCGGTTATCGATGTGCTGGTGGAACATTCACTGCATGCGGCGGAGGCCTTTGGCTGCGGCAAGTTTGCCATCGCAGGGGGCGTGGCCTCCAATTCTTCTCTGCGGGAAGCGTTTGAAAGAGAATGCGTGGGCCGCCGGATTCTTTTTTTCAGCCCTTCGCCTTCCCTCTGTACGGACAATGCCGCAATGATAGGGGCCGCAGGATATTATGAATATAGAAGGGGCGTGCGGCATGGATATGATTTGAACGCCGTGCCCAATCTTCGGCTGTGACAATGCCTATCTATGTTCATGGAGAATGGCTGGAGGGTGTCTCTGGTTTCATCTTGGGACGGTCTTTGGCGGTGCAAAAATTTCCGGCATGAGGAAGAATTTTTGGCCATTGTCAGACACGGCGGGCGGCTGCCGGGAAGGATTGTGTGATGGATACGGAAAAAAAGCGATGTACGGCCATTGTGCTGGCGGCAGGGAGCGGAAAGCGGATGGGGAGCGCCACTGCGAAACAGTTCATGCTTTTGGAAGGCAGGCCGATTCTCTGGTATTCTTTAAAGACTATAGAAGTGTCGAAGATAATTGATGACTGTATTATCGTGACCGGAGCGGAGGACATAGAATATGTGCGCCGGGAAATCGTGGAGAAATACGATTTTCGCAAGGTCGATGCCGTTACGGCAGGCGGCAGGGAGCGATGGGAATCGGTGTATCACGGGCTGCGGGTTGTTGTTCAGGGAGATAGGACGGAACTAAAGGGAAACGGTTATGTCTTTATACATGACGGAGCCAGACCTTTTCTGACGGAGGAAATGCTGTGCAATGCTTATCGGGAGGTATGCAGGCACCGCGCCTGCGCTGTGGCCGTACCGGTGAAGGATACGATCAAGATAGCAGATAAGGACGGATTTGCGGTGAAGACCCCTGACAGAAGACTTTTATGGGCGGTACAGACACCGCAGGTCTTTGAGACGGAGCTGATTTTCCGGGCCTATGAAAAGCTCTGCAGGGAGGGCGAGACGATATCTGTCACAGACGACGCCATGGTGATTGAGCAGATATTGGGCCTTCCGGTAAAGCTGGTAGAGGGCAGTTACGGGAATATCAAGATCACCACTCCGGAGGATATGGGGGCTGCAAGAAGTCTTCTGGAGGGCTGGTTGGAGGGTCTTGAAAAAAATTGCGAAAATTTCAAAAAATATGTTGACAGAAACAATTCTTTTTGCTAGAATAACTTTTGCCGCTAAGGTAGCGGCTCGCTTGGAGAGATATCGAAGTGGTCATAACG
>OFGO01000079.1_pt1 | contig 92964 bp, 87 predicted proteins | sample 1521761 | NCBI WGS metagenome assembly OFGO01 (sample SAMEA3504128, study PRJEB24116) | mouse gut metagenome | biome: mouse gut; feature: mouse-associated habitat; material: faeces | place: Denmark | collected 2011
GACTATTTACTCAAGGTTTTTAAGGAAAGTTAAATCTCATGCGCCAGCCCTGACAAAAGTGGGTACTCGGACAAATTTTATGACATTTTAAATCACTACCTTTCGCCGCAAATACCGTGCCAGAGGCTACTTGTATCTCATCCAGCGTATCAGCTCTTTGAAAGAGGGTTTCTTTCCATACATGAAAATACCTACCCTATAGATCTTGGCGGCAAACCATACCACAATGAAGAACGAGATCACAAGTATAATGAGCGACACTGCAATCTCCCAGGCCGGAATTCCGAAGGGAATGCGCGCCATCATAACCATAGGTGACGTAAAAGGTATCATTGAAGTCCACATTGCCATTGATGATCCCGGATCTGAAGCGGCCTGCATTGCCACCACAATGCCTATGATGATAGGGAATACGACAATCGACTGAAGCTGTCCGGCATCCTGTATATTGTCAACCGCTGATCCTATCGCCGCATATATTGCCGAATAAAGCATGAATCCGCCGATCAGGAACAGAAGCAAAAGTCCGAACAACTGAATGATATATGCGACATTGCCAAGCATGGACAAAGCCTGAAGAAGTTCAAGATCCGTGCTGATATTGGCGGAAGCGCCTTCGGCGCTCAGGGCTGCCATATCCGCGCTGACCCCGGCCGGCAAGACTGCAGGCAGCACGAAGGCCGACATTGCGGAGAGCAGCACACCCCATATAACTATCTGGGTTATTGCAACGAGTCCTATTCCACAAATCTTGCCGAGCATAAGCTGAGTGGGTCTGACTGAGCTGACAACGATTTCAAGCACTCTGTTGTTTTTCTCCTCGATGATACTTGTCATGACCATCTGACCATAGAGCAGCAGACACATATAAAGCATCAGCGTCAGAATCAGGCCGAGCATATAACTCAGCATTGTGGAAGATTCGGTTGCATCCTCGTCATTGCGCAGCGACTGGAGTTTTACATCTGAATGGACCGCGCTTATTATTTCGTCAAGGTCATCGATATTATAGTTTTTCAGACGCTGTGACTCTATAATGTCATTGAACTGACCGGTTATCGCCGATTCAACCTCCATTGAAGAAGCTCCGTTAGTATAAATCTGCAAGGTTGCGCCGTTGTCATAAATGGATTCGGGGATGACAAGAACTGCATCCACACTTTCAACCCTGCGGGCCGAATCCACGGAAATATTCTGAGGAAGAAATGTCAGAGTGGGAGTATTCTGAAGCCGGGAGGATATTGTGTCGGCAGAATTGTCTATCACAAGAATATTCCGGTTGTCGCTTTCTGAGAACATGGCGATCAGCACCGGAGCCATCATCAGCCCGAGCATTATCACCGGCATGAGAAGCGTAGTTATGATGAAACTTTTTTTAGTGACGCGCTCCATGTATTCGCGTCTTATTATTATGGAGATTTTTGAATCCATTGCGTTTCAGGTTTTATTGTTGATTGTTGGAATTTACTGCCTGAATGAAAATGTCATTCATCGATGCTATGGCTTCGTTGACCGCCGTGAGCCCTACGGCTTCATTAGAAAGGGAAATAAGCTGCTTGAGGGCTGCCTCCGGTTTCAGTGTGACATTCGCACGATTACGGCCATAAGGCGCATCGGCGAAAGAAATTGATGACACGAGCGGATCGACGGCATTGGCAAGACTTCTCGCGTCTCCTTCGAAGTCAAGCGAATAGCGTCCACGCGTGAACTCCCTGCGCAGCTCGTCAACATTGCCCGTCAGTATATTCCTGCCCTGGTTGATCAGAGAAATATTATCGCAGATCTCTTCGACGGATGCCATGTTATGGGTTGAGAAAATCACAGTGGCTCCATTGTCTTTCAGCCTTAATATCTCATCGCGGAGGAGATTGGCGTTTATGGGGTCAAATCCCGAAAACGGTTCATCGAAGATAAGAAGCTTCGGTTCATGAAGCACAGTGACGATAAACTGCACTTTCTGTGCCATTCCCTTGGAAAGTTCTTCGACTTTACGGTTCCACCATGATGAAATTTCAAACCTGTCGAACCACTTTTTCAACGAATACGTGGCATCATTGCGTGAAAGGCCTTTCAGTCGGGCGAAAAACACTGCCTGCTCCCCGACTTTCATCTTTTTGTAGAGGCCTCTTTCTTCGGGAAGATAGCCTATGTGGGCCACATCATTCTGAGTCAACGGGTGACCTTCGAAGAGCACGGCTCCTGAATCGGGAGCGGTTATATGGTTTATTATCCTTATAAGAGTAGTCTTGCCGGCTCCGTTTGGGCCAAGCAATCCGTAGATTTTGCCCTGAGGCACCGATATCGACACATCATCGAGTGCTTTGTGACCGACATAATTTTTGGTCACGTTTCTGACTTCAAGTAAGTCCATGGATATGGTTTTGTTTAGTAATTATTTATGGTTTCTGAACCATTAGACGTAAAAATTACAAAATAATCACACCGACGCAGAGATTTTTTTGTTTTTGCCGAAAAACCGATCAATTATCGCCGCGATCGCACCGTCACCGGTCACATTACATGCCGTTCCGAATGAATCCATAGCAATGTAGAGCGCTATCATCATTGCATTCTGCGCTTCGGTGAACCCAAGGATTCCCGAAAGAAGCCCCAGCGAAGCCATAATGGCACCACCGGGAATTCCCGGCGCGGCGATTATGGTGATTCCGAGCATGCAGATAAACTGTGACATCGTCGGGAAATCAAAAGGTATCTGCTGGAGAATCATAAGAGCCACGGCACATGCGACGATTTTCAGGGTAGAGCCCGACATGTGGATTGTGGCGCAGAGGGGAACGACAAAGCCTGCCACGTCACGGTCAACCCCCATAGCTATGGTCTGACGGAGAGTCACCGGAATAGTCGCTGCCGAAGACTGTGTTCCGAGCGCAGTAAAATAGGCCGGTAGCATTGTCCATAGCATCTTGAAAGGATTTCTGGCAAAAAACAGAGATGCGAGACAGTATTGGAAAAGCAGCAAAAGAATATGAAGCAGAAATATGACAAGTATTATTTTTGAGAATGCCGCAAGGATGGTCCCTACCTTTCCCTCCATAGTCATAATCAGGAAAATACCGCAAATGTAGAAAGGGAGCAGAGGGATAACCGCTTTATTAATCGTTTTCGATACTATGTCACGGAAATCGAATAATAGACTTCTGAGTGCCGTGCCGTCAATATACGCGCATCCGAGACCAAGCATGAAAGAGAGGACGAGCGCTGTCATGACAGGCATCAGCGACGGAATGGCTATCTGAAAATAAGGCGCGAAAGACACGTCGGCATTTCCTGTTTCTCCCGGCATTATCTGTCCGGCAAGCATCGAAGGGAACAACGCGTCAGCCGTCAGATAGGAGCCAAATCCAGCCATTATTGTTGCAAGATAGGCAATCGCGGCTGTCACAACAAGCATCTTTCCTGCTCTCGACCCAAGATCGGCGATTGCGGGACTGACGAATCCGAGGATAATCAACGGTATGAGGAATCCGAGAAACTGGCTGAAGACAGAATTGAACGTCGCGAAGAGCCGTGCGACCCAGTCAGGTGCAAAAAAACCGACCAACACACCCGCGATCATTCCTATGATTATTTTACCAAGGAGTCCGATCCGGAAATGAATTTTCATATTACAAATTTAATTATGGAATAAAGCACAAAGTTACGTATTTATAGCTTTACGAGAAAAAAATTTCTTCTTTGTTGTAACTTTTCACTCACTATTTCCGTCTTATCATTGTAAACCCATTTTTAACACCCGTGAATATGAACAGAATCTTCACCTCTCTTTTGATAACCGCAGTTATAGGATTATCATCTGTCTCTTGCAGCAACTCTTCAAGTGCCATAGCCGGAATCAATTTCGGAAACTCATCCAGCTTTGAAAGCAATCCCAACTCGAAAAACGTTACCCGAAGCATAAAGATAAGCCGGGTCAATGAAATACAGACCTCCTCGGGCCTCAACGTGACGTACGTGGTTTCAGACGAGAACAAAGTAGTCATCACTGCGCCTGAAGATATCCAGAATAAGATAACGGTAAAATCGAGAGGCAACGAACTTAAACTTGGAGTCACGGAAAGCATCCGCAATATCCATCAGTTAGCGAAGATAACCGTCATGTCGCCTGACATCATATCGTTCGAAGCATCGTCGGGATCCAGCATAACCCTGCCTACAGCTTTTTCTCCAAAAGACGGAGAATTAGAGGTTGAGACTTCAAGCGGGGCTTCAATATCAGGCAACGGCTTAAAAACAAAATTACTTGGCGCTGAAACTTCAAGCGGCTCCTCCATCTCCCTCAATGTAACGGCCGAATCGGCTGCCTTCTCCTCTTCGAGCGGATCCAGCATGTCATTAAGCGGCACCGCTAAAGCAGTGTCATTCTCTGCATCTTCCGGTTCAAGCATCTCGGCAGCCAATCTCAAAGCAAGCACCGGAAAAGCTACGGCATCTTCCGGTGCATCAATAAAGTGTTCCATCAAATCGCCCACCGGAATTTCAAAATCCAGCGGCGGTTCCGTGTCTAACAGATAACGTCAGACCACAGGCACGCGTTATTTTCTTAATTCAACGCACGCCCAATCGTTCATCGTGGTGTAGCCGATATATGACAAACCTGTCGCTTCGGCTGCATCACGAACTATTTTTACATCCTGCTCATAGAAACCGCTCAACAGTATAGTCGCCCCTGCAGCCATAGAGGCACAGTAGGATGCAATGTCATGCGTAATTACGTTGCGGTTTATATTGGCCAGAAAAACATCGGCCTTGTATGGAATGGCAGCAAGCGAAGAGGCGTCTCCATGAATCATCACGATGTTCTCCACTCCATTCAGCCGACAGTTATCGACAGCGTTCTCCCATGCCGGCTCATCGATTTCCACTCCGGCGACCTCAGAAGCGCCCCTCATGGCCGCAAGAATAGAAAGGATACCTGTTCCGGTACCCATATCTATGACTTTCTTACCCGACATATCCATCTGGAGGAGACGGTTGAGAATAAGAGAAGTGGTTGAATGATGTCCCGTTCCGAAGGCCATTTTAGGATCAATGACTATATCATATTCACAAACAGGAATGTCCGTGTGAAACGACGAATGGATCACGCATCTGTCACCTACTATTATCGGTTTGAAATAATTTTTCTCCCATTCGTGATTCCAGTCCTGGCCTTCGATCTCTGTCGCCGACCATGAGAATGAAATGTCGGTCCACGGCAATGCCTCAAGACAGTCTCGGAGAGCCGGATTATAACTTGATTTAGGAATATAGGCGGTCAGGCCTTTTTCATCAGGCACAAAGGATTCAAATCCGGCATCCGCAAGCAAAGCTGCCGCAGTGTCGGTTATGGTTTCGGAACAAGGAGAGAATTCGATTCTGACCTCGGTATAATCATTCATTTCTTGTGGCGGAATTTACTTAGAAGTTTAGTAGTTCTGCTTGCGACTCTATAGGCTATGAAAGCGTAATCGAAATAGGACAAACCTTTGAGGATTCTTGCGGCAATTCCTCCGCCGGAAGCTATCGACGGTATCGAGGATCGCATCGAATCTATTCTCCCCATAATTCTCATCTTCTCTATTTCACAACGCGCGAGCATATATGCACGCCGGTAACGGAGCTCATCTATATCATATCCCTTCCATTTCGGAAGATCAGTTATTATTTCTTTCTCTTCTTCTCTCATCTCCGTCAGATCATTTAAGAATTATTCTCGATATCATGCGTGCCATTGGGTTTATGACCAGAGGCTTTCTCAGAACATAAAGCAGCACTATAATTAAGAAATAGAATCCACACATTATCAAACAGCTCCACGCGCTGCCAAGGGAAGCGGCAATCAGATCCACGACTGACATTGATAGAAAAAACAGAGCTATGACTCCAAGAAAAACACAAATCAGCCCTATCGCAAGATTCGATAGCAGAAGTGTCAGTTTTTCCGTGGCGGTAAGCTTGCCGTATTCAAGTTGAAGTTTAAGATATTCTTTGCCTTCGTTTATTATTTCTTTAAACTGATTGGTCTGTTCACTCATACAATGTCTATAGAAATGTAACCTGCCGACAGGCATCCCCTCGTCAAAGCAAAAGTTACAGATTAAACGTAATGAAAAATGTCTGATAATTACAATGCAGGGACAGTTTTTCCTGTCCCTGCTTAGTGATTTATCAGTCGATATCAGCGGTCAGCTGCTCTACAAGAGCATCGATTTCACTCTGAGTGCAGATGATACCTTTTTTCTGAAGAGTATCTTTAATTTTACGACGCAATTCGCTTCCCTTGGCTGGGGCAAACATAACTGCCGCAGCGCCGCCTATGAGGGCACCGCCGAGAAATGCGTAAAAAAGGCTTAGATTGTTCATTGCAATATCCGGGATAAAAAGTTGATTAAATCAATGAAACAGAAAGGGGGCGGAGAAACATCGCGGCGACTCCTCCCCCTCATGTTTTCTTGTATTTTCAGAATAACAGAATACGCTTATTTGCTTTCAAGGTCTTCAGCGATAGCGTCGGCAAGTTCCTCGACTTTGCTTTTTTTCAGGCGGATACCTTTTTCGCGTAGGAAATCTGCAATCTGAGTACGGGTGTTTTCACCTTTGTCGGGAGCAAAAAGAAGGCCGGCTGCTGCGCCTACGAAAGCGCCACCAAGCGCTGCTAAAACAATGTGTAGAGGTTTCATTTCAATAAATTGATTATTTGGATTATTAAAATTAAGTTCCGTTACAATAAACGCTCATGCACGAAAAAATGTTTTCCTGATAGCGCGATTTATTTATGTGGCTAAGTTAGAATTTTTTCCTTATTCCAACAAAGTTTTTTTTCATAAAAATAGTCAATTTTTTAATGACAATTGCTTTTGAGCAGGATTTACTGTAATTTTGTAACATAATAATTATTCACCTTAAATTCTGTATATGATTCCATTTCTCAAACGCACCATTACGACAGCAGCCGTCATGGCTCTCAGTCTTGGAGCAGTGCATGCCGCCGAAATAGCGGCCAACTATGAGGTCATACCTCTGCCACAGAAGGTCATGCCGGGACGCGGACTCCCCTTTGTGCTTAATTCAAAGACGGTTATCGTTGTTCCAAAAAACGATCAGGCCCTTCGCAAAAACGCTCAGTTTCTTGCAGCCTATCTCAAGGATATGACAGGCAAAACGCCTAAGATAGTCACAAAACAACCCGCCTCCAACGCCATAATCCTCAAGGCATCCCTTGCCGACAGCAACAAGGAAGCCTACACGCTCGACGTGAACAGCAACTTCATCACAATCGACGGCGCGTCTGCCGCAGGAACATTCTACGGTGTCCAGACCCTCAGAAAATCCATTTCAGAACCGGCCACTGCAGGCGACAATGTGATCTTTCCGGCAGTCTCAATTTCCGACGCGCCACGTTTCGGCTACCGAGGCGCCCACTTCGACGTGTCACGCCATTTCTTCCCGGCCGATTCTGTTAAATCATTCATCGACATGCTCGCTCTCCACAACATCAACCGTCTGCACTGGCACCTCACCGATGACCAGGGATGGAGACTGGAGATAAAAAAACACCCGAAACTCACCGAAATCGGCTCAAAACGCGGTGGCACAGTCATAGGCCACAACTCAGGAAAATACGACGGCATTCCTTACGGAGGTTTCTACACGCAGGAAGAAGCACGTGACATTGTAAAATATGCTGCTGACCGCAACATAACGGTCATTCCCGAAATCGACCTTCCCGGCCACATGCTCGGAGCCCTCTCCGCCTATCCCAAACTCGGATGCACCGGAGGGCCGTATGAAGTGTGGCAGCAGTGGGGTGTTGCTGACGACGTCCTGTGTGCCGGCAACCCCGAAACGCTGAAATTCATCGACGATGTCCTGGAAGAAGTCATGGACATTTTCCCCTCGGAATACATTCATCTCGGAGGTGACGAATGCCCCAAAGTGCGCTGGGAGAAATGCCCGAAATGCCAGGCTAAGATCAAAGAACTCGGGCTTGTTAAAGACAGCCACAGCACAGCCGAGCAGAAACTCCAGAACTACGTGATGGAACACGCCGCAAAAACCCTTGCCACTCGTAACCGCAAAATGATAGGATGGGATGAAATTCTTGAAGGCGGTCTTTTCCCCGGCGCAACCGTAATGGCATGGCGTGGGTCCGATGCCGCCGCTGAAGCGGCAAAACAGGGTCATGACGCAATCCTCACCCCTACCAATTTCTGCTATTTCGACTACTGTCAGAGCCGCTACCCCAAAGAAGAGCCTCTCAGCATCGGCGGTTATGTTCCCGTTGAAAAAGTATATAGTCTCGAACCCGTAAGTTCGGAACTCCCCCCCGAACAGGCCAAACATATCATTGGCGCCCAGGCAAACCTCTGGACCGAATATATTCCCACATTCTCACATGTCCAGTACATGGAACTCCCCCGACTCGCCGCCCTGGCAGAGGTCGCATGGACCCAGCCTCAGCTTCGCGATTACGACAGCTTCTACCACCGTCTGCCGCAACTCATCGAGCAGTACAAGAATCAGGGCTATAACTATGCGAAGCACGTTTTTGACGTACACGGCACTCTGACTCCGGATCCTGCAGACCATTCGATCATAGCCACCTTCTCGACCATAGACAACGCTCCTATATATTATACCCTCGACGGAACCGAACCCACCACAAGCAGCAATCTCTACACCGCTCCGGTCAAGATTCGCAAAAGCGCCGACATCAAGGCTGCCGTAATCCGTCCCGAAGGCAAAAGCCGCGTCTGGTCTGACAAAGTTTCGTTCAACAAGGCCACTTCCGCCAAAGTAACTCTCGCTGCAGCTCCCCATTCACGCTACGCATCTTCGGGTCCCGGCGTTCTCACTGACGGACGCTTCGGTGACATGGCATTCAATTCGGGCAACTGGCTCGGATTCGTTTCCGATGACCTTGACGCCACAATTGACCTGGGAAAAGAAGAGACAATCACCAGTGTCGCATTCAATGCCCTGATCACTACAGGCGACTGGATTTTCGACTGCCCCGAAGCGATAGTGGAAGTGTCAAACGACGGCAAAAACTTCACTCGCGTTGCAGCCGACACATATCCCCAGCCCACCGAGCATGCCCGGAAAATAGTCAACCACAAACTCACTTTCGAACCCACGGCAGCCCGCTATGTCCGCCTTAAGGCCCGTCACCTTGAAAACATACCTGACTGGCACGTAGGCAAAGGCAAACCTTCGTTCATCTTCGTCGATGAAATCGTAGTGGATTAAAAAAATTTACAGGAAACTATCCTCTTTCCTGTCCGCAGTTTACCTGCCGCCGGATTCCAGTTGGAGTTCGGCGGCATTATTTCTGCTGACAAAAAAACATGTCATCACATTGTTTTATCGGATAAAAATCGTAACTTTGCAAAGCAATCCGGCCCACACATGGACGGAAAGGCATTCGGGGCGTAGCGCAGTCCGGTTAGCGCACCTGCTTTGGGAGCAGGGGGTCGAAGGTTCGAATCCTTTCACCCCGACAACATAAAAAACCATCGCATAAGTTTGGACAAGTCAAAACAAATCCTTAACTTTGCACTCGGAAATCAAATCCACGGAGAGGTGGGTGAGTGGCTGAAACCACCAGTTTGCTAAACTGACGTAGGAGCAATCCTACCACGAGTTCGAATCTCGTCCTCTCCGCCAAGACAAACCTGACGTTACCCTGTAAGCAACTTACTTACAGGGTAATTTTTCATTGTAAATTCTCCTGCAAAAATGAAAAATCGGATCACTATCCTCATACTTTGCTTCACCGCCATAGCCGCAATGGCTCAGACCGCTGATATAGAAGTCAGATATGAATACACGAGGCCTTCTCTCTCCGGAAGCTCTTACAAGGACAAGATGACATTGCTCGCAAATTCTGCCGGATCAAAATATTTCAACGATATCAGCCTCTGGACCGATTCACTCGAGTCAACACCGGAAGGCAAAGCCAAACTGGACGAAATCATCAGGGCGAACTGTCTTGTCCAGTCCCCCGAAGGATATGAATACTGGGATCTCACGAAAGGTCCGGTCAAAAACATCTATACCTATGTTTTCAACAATAATTCCGACAATACGCTGACAATATATGATCAATGGGGCGACGAGCTGAGATTCTACACAGAACCTTCCGATGAAATGCAGTGGACGCTCCTCCCCGATTCGACAAATCTCATTCTCGGATATGACTGCAATCTGGCTGAATCCTACTATCATGGCCGTCACTGGAAAGCATGGTTTGCGCCGGAAATTCCGTTGTGCTTCGGACCTTGGAAACTCCACGGTCTTCCCGGTTTGATTCTTAAAGCTGAGGCAGATGGCGGTTTCTCATTCAACGCGACAGGCCTCCAGCATAGCGACAGGATAATGTCGCCAATGTATTCCGCTGAAGAATATAAAAAGACAGACCGACGCAAAGCTCAGGCCGACAATGAATATTTCATCAACAATCAGGAAGCGATCCTGAAAGCGCAAAACGGAGGAATGGCCAAAATCACATATTCCGACGAAGATGGCAATGAAATCGCCGCGCCGGTCTATGATGCCGCGAAACACAGCCTCGAACCCGACTACAAAGCCAAATGATCTTGCGATTTCCGAGCCCACAATCTCTTAGAGACAACCGCTTTGAACACAAATAAATCTTCGCAGTTCAACTCATAATTACTCCTACACACCTCAGCCCTCTCCGAAAAAAAAAGCGCGTCCCTATCTTTTTTCAACATTTATTGATATAAAAGATATATATTTGACTTATCTTTGCATTGAATACTTCATAGGCTGAATAATATACACTGAACACTTGCATAAAACCAACACATTTATTTTCTGCCAAAAAGGCATTAACCGATGAAAAAATCATTCGCACGGAAATTTCGCAAATAAATTATCAGGAAGATTCCTGCTTTAGAAAAACTGACATGAAAAGATTTATTTATATAACGCTTTTGTTTCTGTCCTTTTCTTCTGTTTCAGCAGAAGAAAAAAACATGGCAATTCTGAAGGCCCAATATACTGCGTGGAAGAATTATCATGGCGAGAATCATGAAAATCCACGGAGGAATGAAAACAAATACATTCTGCAAATAGGAGAGGGCTCATCATATTATTACGATCCCCAGTCCTATTACGTTGATTCTATTAATAACGATCCCACGGGACGTGCAATCTTGCAGCAAGCGACTCGAGATGCTTTCATGCAAACCATTGAAAACGGCAGGAATCCTTTCGAGATATTGAAAGCTAAAGGGTTAATGTCGGGAAGCAGTTATAAATGCAGAAAAAATTTCGCGTCACAACTAATAACGGTCTGGGATAGGAGTGGCGATTTGTATCAGTATGATGTGGATATGAATGATCTGTCATGGGAATTGCTCGATTCTACAACGACAATTCTCGACTATGAGTGTAATCTTGCAACCGCTGACTATCACGGGAGGAAATGGAAAGCATGGTTTACTACAGATATCCCCGTTAATGATGGGCCTTGGCAATTATGCGGACTTCCCGGCCTTATAATGAAAGCTGAAACTGATGACGGAGATTATGGATTTGAAATCATAGGAATCCAAAAATGTAATGAACCATTCAAACCTACTCTTGTGAACCCTGACAAGGTCTTCAAGACCAAACGGATAACATTCCTGAAGATGAGTGATTATAGCCGACGCAACAGAAGTGCGTGGATATCCGCAATGACAAATGGAGCCGTAAATGTCAAAGCCGATTACAAAGGGAATTTCGATTTTATTGAAACGGATTACAGATAATGAGAAGGATATTCACCACAATTATTATATGCCTTTTGACGGCTACGGCAATAGGACAGACTGCCGAGATCGAGGTCAGCTACACTGCTCTATCTCCAAATTTCAAAAATGGAGAAGTTGATGTGAGTAACCAATATGTATTGCTTGCCAATGCAAAAGAATCGAAGTTCTTTTCGCCAATCACCGATTATATTGATTCGTTGAACTCGACGCCTGAAGGAGCTGCCAAATGGCGTGAAATGACACGGTCTGCTGCAATGAAAGGCGACTTTGACAACATGCCGAGAAAAGACGGCAGCTATTACATTGTGAAATCCGCAGAATCCAACACTCTCAGATATTATGACTCGGCCGGGCTGGATGAATATTATTACGAAGAAACACCTGAAGACTGGTCTTGGGAAATCTCTGACTCTATAAAAACCATCATGGGCTATGAATGTGTAAAGGCCTACACGGATTTTCATGGCAGAAAATGGAGTGTATGGTTTTCAACAGACATTCCCGTTTCCAATGGACCGTGGAAATTCGGCGGCCTTCCCGGCCTGATTCTGGAAGCGTCGAGTGATGACGGAAAATACAGTTTCTTCGCCAACGGCATTCAGCAGACATCCAAACCTATTGGCCCCGTTTATCTTGCCGAAAAATATGAGAAGACAGACCGCAAGAACTTCTTGAAAGCCAAGCGGGCATTTCTCGACAATCCGTTAGGAAGCATCAATGCACAATTTGGAGGTGATATAAAGATTTCAGAAAATTCAGGCGATCAGATATTCGCATCTTCTGAAGTCGTTGACCTGATAGAAACGGACTATAGGTAGCCGGAGGAAGATTCAGGCCCTTCTAAACAATCACATAGCGACAAAACAGTTTTGACACATCCTCATTCCAGCCCTCGGCAATGATTGCCGGGGGCTGCTGATAAAATATGGAGCCCCATTGAGACTTCCGGATTGTATCATCGATTTTTGTCCGTTCCTTATATTCGTAGAATAATCTGCTCACCAAGAGCGTCTAATCCGGATATTTTTTATATCTTTGCGCTATCCGATGGAAGAGAAATGCCGTTGGAAAAGAAAAGTGTCAAGCTTTCTTTCTCAGCAAGACGAATCGCCAATTCAATAACAGACTGAGATAGAGTGAGATTAGACGCTCTTTCTGTTTTGTAGTACCTGCTGATGCGGCCATTGCCGTCGTATCTTAGCATACTCAATTCAGAGGGGCAGTTTATTCTACCCTCATATATCATTCAGTCTGTAGGCTTTGGCGAGCCTGTCTTGCTATGATAGAGGTGCGATAAATTCCCCTCTTTTCTTTTACCCACAACAAACGCCGAATTAGGGAGTCAGGAGGCAAAACGATTGAGTCTTATGGCTTCTTCTGAAATAGCATCATTTTTACGCAAAAGTATCGTTCGTTGCTGGGGCAAAGACTTGAATGGCTCTGACTGCGTAGGAAACGAAGAAAAACTAAAGTTCTATGATCCCATTGTAAAAAAAAGATATGGCGTAAGTGCATTGGAAGAACTATACTTTGTAAGAGATACCTCAAGTCTCAATGGTTTAGATTCGGGCACTATAATAACAGAGAAGGGATTCTATATATTTTCAGATAGTCTCTTATCTGGTAAATCATGTCTCCTTTATCCTTGGGAACTGATTTGTAAGGTGGAATTTAAGGGAACAAATTTTATATTCTGCTCGTATCCCGACGAACAGGGGGAGCAAGAATATCATGTTATTCCGCAAAAGAATTTTATAAAAGCATCAAATCCTCAGACCGCTCTTATCAACAATCTACTTAAATTTTTCAACAAAATTGTAGAATTAGCAGCTCCAATCGAAGAGGAGGATCCCGCCGATGCAATAATCAATGAAATCGAAACAAATGAAGATAATCCGCAAGAGATTATCCGTATTGCCCTTGACGCTTTAGATGAGTATCCATCAATTATAGATTATCTTAAATTTGAGATTGGAAGAAACTATTATCGCTTAGACGATTATCAAAAAGCAAAGCGATATCTTCTTGAAGCGGATAATGGAAATATCTCTATCCATTATCAAACATGGTTAGATACCATATTGGGAGATATTTTTGAAGAGTCCGACTTTAAACAGTCACGAGACCGAAGACTTGCGGCTTCGAAGGGTTCGAGCGAACTTGAATTCAATGGGGAAGATCTTCCAGCTACGCAATTAGCCCTAAATGACCTCTATGAAACTGATGCGAGGTATTTTTCTTCTCTAAACAGCCATCAGTATGCAGACCACAAGTTAATCTACCCGGTAAATGACTTATCCCAACTTTCGACTCTCAGCCAAAACCAAATAATGGTCGTTTCGTTGCAAACATTAAGAGACGCTAATCTTGATTTTCCAATGGGCCATCCGGTTGCAAAGCAACTCTATGTCTGCCATCCATTCTGCCAAAATAAGTTTATCCCATACGATAACTATGAACTGGAATTCATAGAAGATAGAATCAGAGAGTTTTGTGAGATAGCCCAATGCCTTGGAGCCTCTTCTATTAAAATTGAAGCCATAAATGAAGAGTCAAAGGACAATAAGAGTGCTGTTGATGGCTCTATTGGTATAAACGGGGGTAATCGTGCATATTCTGGCAATATTAATGTGCATGGTAAATCTTCAGAGAATATTGTTGATCAATTGCGTAACTCGATGGAATTCGAGCAGAGTTTTTCAACTCCTGTAACTCCTCATATTCCCGAACATACAGTCTGGCTTGCAAAAGAACCATCATGGCAAAGACTTATTCAACAACGTATGCAGGGCAACCTGAGCCGACATAGAGAAGTAATCAGCACTTCCAAGAGTAGATTGATTGAAGGGAATGCTTTACTTGAATTAAGCGGAGAGATTAAGTCAGTATATGCTGATATGGGACTTAACTTTTCGGTTGAATTGTCGAACAGGTTGCAAACAACGCAAAATGCTTCACTGTCGATAACTGTTGAGTTTTTCCCTCTGCATCAACCGAAAGAGAACGATGCTCAAACGAGAGTAGAGCAAGATCCAAAAGAAAATAAAACTTCGTTTTTCAAACGTCTATTCAAATAAATCATAATACATATCAATATGCCACTTTTTAGAGTAACAGTAAAAACATCGAAGAACACCAATGGTGTTCGTATCGAACGCGGAATGACAGTAGATGTTCCGTCCAACTCCATGAGCAACCCTGTAACAGTCAATGGAGGTCAAACAGTAGCAGACGCATTTATGAGAATCTACGGCATTGACATCAAAAAGGCGGGTGCCCTCAATATGGCCTATCTTGATGTAGAGCGAATCGGATAACTGAGATTAATAGGGATGGTCTATATCGTTGCCTATAAAAATTCAATTAAAATGAATAACATGATCTATTCATCCACTATTAATACCAAAGTTTGCTCCATCATCTTTTCATTGTTATTGATACTAAATTGCAGTTGCAATTCTGACAAGACTGGAAAACAGACTCAAAATGAAATTGAATCTGCGCCCGTGACTCTTTCTAATTGGGAAGATACACTCGCTTACGCTCTGGGAGTACGCTATCGTCAGGAGAAATCCACGGGATATAGTCGCCCTTTAAAGGAATATTTAGAGAGGAATATGATAAGAATCTATGGTATTGATACCTTCAGTGAACATTTCCAAAATATCTGTCAAAAAGGCATGACGGATGCTGAGGAAGGTAATTCTATACTTCCGCTTCCATTTGTAGGGACATTCCTCAATTTGGTCGATTGCGAAAATCGTATCCTTGAATATGAAAAGGAAATTCCGATTGAAAAGGAAGAAATCACAGCCTTTAGGATGTCTATCTTAATGAACAATACGTATAAACGTATTCAGTTCATCTTACGCGATCAACCGTCCTTCACATATTCATTTAAGAGAATAGAGAATTATATGCATAAAAGAGACAGCATTCTTGCGTTGCCTCCAGAAATGTTCATATTACCATCTACCTCTAACTCTTCAATTACATCACAATCAGAAGTTGTCAAAAAGTCAATAGGGAGTTGGTCTCTGAAAGACTCTCATTACGATTCCCATATCATTAAGGAAGAATATGATGGTCAAAACAATGTTAGGTTCATACTATCAAAAGGCAAAATCGAGGTTGTATTTAGCGAACGGATTGAGGCAGAATACGAGATGAAGCTAATTGTAAATGGCTCCGAGCATACAATAATCGGAAGTCGTCATGGGAAAACATTTGCAATCAGTTCAAGTGATGAAATATCTACTATTCTTGCAGTTCTTGATCGAGGAAATTTCACATTCCAGTACATGTTTCTTGATCCCGGAGCTTCTCACTGGGGATGGTCTGACTATAAAATCACCTCACAATTGAAACAGGCCTCAGAAGCATATTCAGCGATTAATTCTAAATAAGCAGATTAATAAATCAGGCAGCTCACTTAAATCGGGTGGGCTGTTTTGCTTTTGGGGAGTAAAAGAATTTACTGACTTCGTTTTCAATACTTCCAATCGTAATCTGTAGCTTTATCTTCAACGCCACTACGACCCGGGTAATATTATAAGCAACCTCGTGGGGATAGGAACTATAGCCTGTTACAATGTTAGGGGGGAATGAATAATCTGCATATTGAATGTTTTTAGATTGTTTTTCCCGATAAAATATCTAACTTTGCGTTGTCAATCCGTTTTGCCTTTAACCAAGGCTGAAACCGGTTATGATTCCGCGAACCTACATGGTCAGTCAGCAGACTGTCAAGTTTACGGAAATTCATTCTGTAACAGCATCTTTTTGTTTGAATCATGTCAGCAGTCAAAGTCAAAATCATAAATTCATCACGCAATCCCCTTCCCGCATACGCAACTCCCCTTTCCGCAGGCATGGACCTGAGGGCCTCGCTTGATGCCCCTGTCAGTCTTCGACCGATGCAGAGAGCGTTGATCCCCACGGGCATTCGCATTGAACTGCCGCAGGGTTATGAGTGTCAGTTGCGCCCCAGAAGCGGACTTGCACTGAAAAAAGGGCTGACTCTTCTGAACGCTCCCGGCACAATTGATGCCGATTATCGTGGTGAAATCGGCGTCATCGTCATCAACCTTTCCGAGGAATCCGTTGTTTTAAATGACGGAGACCGTATCTGCCAGATGGTTGTAGCGCCTTACTCCTCCGTGGAATGGGATGAAACCTCCGCACTGTCCTCTACGCAGCGTGGCGACGGCGGATTCGGACACACCGGCAACAATTAAAAAATCAGGAAGAGTGAACACAACACTTAATCGAATAATCCGCACCACGACACTATTAGTGTTGTTCTCATTTATTGCTTCGACAGTCGATGCCGCCCCTCGTCTGCGCCGGTCGGAGGCCGAACGCGATGAAAAAAAATCGGATTATATTTTCCTTGAGGCCCTGAATTATCAGCAGCAAAACAAACCTGACGCCTTTTTCACTCTCATAGAGGAAGCCTACCGGCTGAATCCCTCTGATCTTTACCTGGGACTGCAGTACGGCATAAAGCAGATTTATGAGTCAAACGGAGATTCTCTTCAAGTGCTCAGAGGTCTTGGACTGATGGAGAATTTTCTCGCCGAGAATCCCGACGACATATACAACACCCTGACATACGCTTCGCTCTCTTCCCAGCTTGGCCACGAGGAGAAAGCACTGCTGGCATGGGATAATCTCTACAGGCGCAACCCTGACCGCCCCGAAGTTGGAGGTATGTATGCCCAGACCCTTGCCCAGACCGGCGATACAGCAAATATTCAGAAAGCAATCGATATTTACAACGATATCGAGCGCAGCGAGGGTATAAACTCCAACATCTCCACTCGCAAAATGAGCCTTTTCTACGCGCTGAAAGACACGCTCGCCGTGAAAAGGGAGATGAGAGCCCTGTTAGCAACTTCACCGCGTTCATCCGATATCGCCACTCTTGCCGGTCAGTTGTATCTCCAGCTCGGAGACCGGGATTCGGCGCTTGTATTCCTGAACCGGGCCGTAGAGCTTGATCCGACCAACGGAGCCGCTGTATTCAGCAGAGCCAAATACTATGACGAGACAGGCGACAGCGCAAGATATGATTCGGAGGTTGTGAAAGCGCTTCAGTTGCCCGATCTTGAGCTTGAATCGAAAATGGGCATCCTCTACAATTACGTGGCCAAACTCGCCACCGACACTCTTCAGCAACCGCGTGTGGAGTCCATGTTCCTCTCCATGATACGGCAATATCCCCACGAAGCCAACGTGCGTAACCTTTATGGAGACTATCTCATCAATATAAAGAAATATGGGCCGGCAGCCGAACAGATAAGTTACGCTCTTGACTCTGACCCATCCAATGTCAAAAGATGGCAACAGCTCGGTTCTCTGTACTATCTTGACAAGGACTATGACAAATCGCTGGCAACTGCGGAAAAAGCGCTGAAATATCATCCGGCCGCCACAGCTCTCTACAACATCGCATCCTCCGCTCTCTTAAAAAAGAAAGAATATGACGAGGCCCTCTCTTATTTGAAAAAAGGATTGTCGCACATCGACTCCGCGGATACGAAAGGCCTCTCCGAAATGATCACCTCCATAGGCGACGCTTATAATATGATGGGACGTCAGGACACGGCATTCAACTATTATGAGCGCGCCCTCAGTCTGGATCCGGACAATCTGCTTGCTCTCAACAACTACGCCTACAATCTTGCTCTCACCGACAGAGATCTGGACAAGGCCCTCACCATGATTGAAAAGGTTATTAAGGAAAATCCGGAATCGTCAACCTCTCTCGACACCTACGCTTGGGTTCTCTATAAACAGAAAAAATATGACAAAGCCCGCGAAATCATCGACGGTGCTTTGGCAAACAATGACGAAAACGATGACTCGCCCGAGATATATGAACATGCGGGAGACATATATTTCATGGACGGCAAACCTGACGAAGCCATTGACTTCTGGAAAAAAGCTCTTAAACTCGATCCGGAAAATGAACTTCTGCAGAAAAAAGTAAAACACAAGACATTCTTCTACAAATAAAAATAATCTCTATGCAATGGTATAAAAAATCTTTCTTACCGGCGCTCGCCATAATTATCCTTACTTTTGCTCTTAGCGGTTGCGGCACCAAGAAACAGACCGGAACTGCCGGACAATATCAGCAGACGCCGGAGACCGGATTTTCGGCATCGGAAACCTATTGTAAAAATGTTTTAGGGGCATATAACGAGTGGACGCGCGTGAAACTGCCCGTCACCGTCAATCTCCGACAGCCGAAGTCAATATCCCTCTCGGCGACTGCTACTATGGAGAGAGGAAAAAGCATCACTATCTCTCTGCGCTTCTTAGGGATGGAAGTAGGAGTGCTTTATCTCACTTCCGATTCTCTGCTTGCCATCGACAAATTCAACAAAGTCTATGTCAACGAACCACTCAAGCCTTTGCTGGGAGGCTTCCCCGCAAACATTTCAAATGTCCAGGACCTACTTCTCGGACGCCCTTTCCTGCTCGGCAATGAAAACACTCTTTCATCAGTGATAAATAAATTCGAGTGCAACGCCAACGCTGATTCCGATTCATGGATTCTGAGACCGAAGTCGTTTCCTTCAGGAATGGAATATGAATTCGCGTTCCACCCCATATCCTCACTCTCATCCCTGACAGTCAAAGCAGGGAAACACGGCCCCGTGACGGTCTATTTTACACAAGCCATCTCTACCCCCTCGGGCCCGATGGCTCCGGCAGTGAATATAGAGACTCAGGTTGGCAAGACAGCCATCGACGCCTCGATCAAATGGAATTTCCAGAAAGCGAGATGGGGTTCTGACATCGATGTCAAAAAACCGACAATCCCCCGCAACGCGGAACGTATTCCGGCCTCGAAGCTGCTGAAAATGCTTCCTTCCCTGTAAGAATAGAAACACCCGTCAGTCTCAATGTTCAAAAAAGTAATTCTGCTGTTTTCGTTGCTGTTGTCAATCTCGGTCATTTTCTGTCCGGATGACATAATTGCGGCCAAGAAAAAACGGACAGCACGCACTATGTCAACAGTTAAGCAGGAACAGCGCAGAGCAGAGAAAACATTGAAAGACGCCGGAAAAAAGCTCAACGACAACACCCGGCGCACTGAGCAGGAACTCGTTCGCCTCAACCAGCTCGAAGGTGAGCTAAAAGAGAAAAACCGCGAAATAGACAATATACGCACGTCGCTCTCCGCGATCGATTCCGACATAAAAGTCGCCGGCGACTCGCTGGCCGTTCTGGAAAAGAATCTCGCGGCGCTCAAGACCCAATATGCTGCGGCTCTGCGCAAGATGCAGGGAAATTTCCGATCAAAAAACCTGATTACGTTTTTGTTCTCGGCCAGCAGTTTCAGCGATGTGACGGCCCGCTATCGTTATCTCAGGGAATTCAGCGACTGGCGTAAACGAAAAATGCAAGAAATCAGTAAGGCGAGCAATTTGCTCGGATCGCAACGCCGGCAACTCGGATCGCTGCAGTCGGAGCGCCGTAAAACGCTTTCTTCTCTGACCGAAAACGAATCTCAACTGCGCAGCAAAAGAGATGAAACCGACAAAGTCGTAGCCAAGCTGAAAAAAGAAGGTTCCCAACTGCAGAAAACCATCGACAACAATCAGCGGAAACTGAAGAAACTTGAAAATGAGCTTGACCGCATGATAATTGCCGAACAGAAGCGACAAGCCGAAGCCCAGCGTAAGGCCGAACAGGCAGCCCGACAGAAAAAACAACAGACGGCATCGAAAAACAAAAGAAAATCGCAAGGCAAGACTGTGGAGAAACCTTCAGCATCAACAAAAGGAAATTCCGAAATGGCGGCCATCACCGCCGGCAATGCCGAATCGCGCGCTCTGTCGGGCAGTTTCGAAAGCAACCGTGGCCGACTGCTCTTTCCTGTCAGAGGTCGTTACACCATAGTGAAAGGATTCGGGCGCCAGACACATCCCGATCTCCCGAATGTGGTGACAGACAATCCCGGCATCGACATAGCGGCATCGGAAGGAGCTAAAGCGCGAAGCATTTTCGAAGGGACCGTGAGCGGTATTTTTTCTCAGGACGGCTATAACAAAGTGGTCATGGTGCGCCACGGCAGTTACATATCGATATATGCCAATCTTTCAAGCATAAATGTCAGAATGGGAGAAAAAGTAAGGGCAAACCAGGACTTGGGTACAATCTACCGCGATCCGGAATATGACAACAAGCCTGTATTGCATTTCGAATTGCGCCGGGAACGGGCGAAGCTCAATCCCATGCAGTGGATAAGATAGGGACAGGTCAGTTTCCTGAACGCTTATGCTTGGCATAAGAATTGGCGAGACGCGTGTGGTAGCCCCGTCTTGCGTAGGAATTCCCGTTGTACATTTTTGCAAAACCCGCCCAGTTCTTGTTTTGAAGATGTTTCAACATTCCCGAATTGGTTATGAACCTGGCAAACAATTCGAGCTGCTCCCGCTCCGACATGCTCATTTTCTGAAGAAACTCCTGTATTGTCGAGCATCCAGTTTTGCGCCAGTTGAAACCTCCTATCTGGAACATTCCCCAGAAACAGCCCTGAATTGCAGTGGTTTCGTCAATAGTACGTGCAGCCTTGAATCTGGCCTGTTGCACTCCTTGAGTCGAACCGTAACGCGACGCATTAGGACGCGAGAATACGACTGCATGGCTTTTATTGTATTTCGAAAGGTTGATTCCGTTTTTCCCTGCAAATCTTCTGAACATCGACATGTCAAAATTAATTATCGGCAATCCCGGTTTATAAAACCCTTCATGCCCGGGGCCGGCCTCAATCTCCACTACCGCCTTGATTGTAGCTATTTCTATTCCGAGTCCTTCAGCAACCTCTTTGTAATCCTGCTCAGTCAGGCGATGGATTGTCTCATGGTCGGTCTTTTTTCCCTCAGCGGCTTCATGGATTGTATCATTTTCTTCCACGGAATGAGTTTTCGGAACGGCATGACGCGTATTCTGACGCGAGGCGCTGCATCCCAAGGACACATACATTATCGACATAAACGCGATCAAAGCTACAAATAAATGTTTCATAATGAAGAAATAAGGTCGTGACATGTCTATATTAGACAGCCACGACCTCTGAAAGTTTAATCGGTTGGATCTTATTTCTTCATATCGGCAACTTTGGCGAGCGTAAGTTTAAGCTGCTCGTAGAAGCGCTCGACTGCAGGAATATGCATGCGTTCTGATGGAGAATGGACATTCTGAAGAGTGGGGCCGAAGGACACCATGTCGAGATGAGGATATTTTTCAAGGAAAAGACCGCATTCCAGACCGGCATGTATAGCCTTTATCGCAGGAGTCACTCCATATAATTCTCTGTAGGCTTCGCTTGCCACTTTCATTATGGGTGAGTTCATGTTCGGTTTCCAGCCGGGGTAACCCTCGCCATGCTTGACATCTGCGCCCGCGAGAAGGAAATGGGCTTCAACCTGATTGGCTATATCCCATTTGCGGCTTTCGACAGACGAACGCTGGCTCGTCGTAACCACGATTGTGTTATCCTGACCCATCTTCACAGAAGCGAGATTAGTGGATGTCTCGACAAGTCCTTCAAGATCGCGGCTCATGGAAACCACTCCGTGAGGAGCCGAATAAACCGAACGTATCACAGCAGCGGAAGTCTCGCAATCGACACAGAAATCGGGCATATCTACGGTTTCGAGCTTGAGTTCGAGAGTCGGTTCAAGATCACCATACTCCTCTTTAATCATGGCTGCATATTTGTTGAAGTCGGCCACCACGGTCTCTTTCCTGGATGAATGTACTCCGACAATAGCGTGGGCTGCACGGGGAATTGCATTGCGCAGGTTTCCGCCGTCTATTTCTGAAAGCACGACCTCATGTGATTTCGAAACATCGAAAAGGAAACGGCAAAGAAGCTTGTTGGCATTTGCGCGTCCAAGATGTATGTCGCCGCCGGAGTGACCTCCCTGGCCTTTTTCCACGCTTATCTTCAGATAGTGGAAATCTTTGGGAGCCATGGTGCGGTTGTATTTGAAAGTGCAGACAGTGTCAACGCCTCCGGCACATCCTACGAAAAGCTCCGCATCGTCTTCCGAGTCAAGATTGACCAGAATATCGCCGTCAATCATACCGTCGCCTATATTGAAAGCGCCTGTCATTCCGGTTTCTTCGTCCATTGTGAACAAAGCCTCTACCGGTCCGTGTACCACTTTGGGATCGGTAAGAACGGCAAGCGATGCAGCCACACCGATACCGTTGTCGGCACCGAGAGTTGTACCCTCTGCTCTCACCCATTCTCCGTCAACGACAGTCGTGATAGGAGTGGTGGTAAAATCGAAGCTTTTGTCATTTGACTCGCAGACCATGTCCATGTGGCCCTGAAGAATAACCTTGGGAGCATTTTCGTGACCCGGCGTTGCAGGAACATTGATGGCAACGTTTCCGATAGCGTCAGTCTTGGCATCCAGACCATGTTTTTTTGCGAACTCGAGAATGTAGTTTCTGATTTTTTCTTCTTTTTTTGAAGGGCGGGGTATTTTGGTGATTTCATCGAAAATCGTGAATACCTCGCGCGGTTGAAGTTCTGATACTTTCATTTTTCGGGATTTTGAATTTTTCGGTTTTATGAAGTTAGTTAATATATTTTCAACAATTGCTTTTTCGGGCTGAAAGGAAAAAATTTGTTAAATAACCCTCAAAGACGACCACAAGTTACAAAATAAAATTGACTTATAGCAAAAAATTTCGGCATGTTTCTTATATTTGCATTGCAAAAGCCAATAATGAACATGCAAACGGTATTTTTAACTATAATTCTTATCGGTCTCGCCGTGGTTTTACTCGGCGTCAGAGTGCTGTTTGTTAAAAACGGCAAATTTCCGTCAGGCCATGTTCATGATATTCCCGCTCTCCGCAAAAAGGGAATCGGCTGCGCTTCTGAAAACAGAACCTAATTATCATTATCCAACAGACAATACAAACTTCTAAAGCAAGTCTATTCTATTTTACACTTTAAAATGAAAAAGTTCATCTTTGCCACTCTCTCACTTTGTGCAATCTTCGCTTCGGCATCCATGGCCTCATGCTCTAATTCCGATGAAAAATCATCTGACAACGCCACCGATAAAGCAGGTGCCGCAGTCAAGGAATCCGATGCCCCGGTTTCATTGAATATACGTTATATCGACGGTGACTCCATCACTGCAAAATACAATTTCGCCAAGGATCTGCAGGAATCCGCAGTCAGAGCCTACAGCAAACTTGAGGCCGCCCAGCAGTCTCGCCAGAATGATCTCCAGACGTTCGGCAAAAGCATAGACTCGAAAATGAAGACAAACGGGTATCTTTCAGAAGAGAGCTACAAAGCCGACGTGATGAAATTCCAGAAAATGCAGTCTGACGCCGAAAATTATCTCGCAGGCATGGAACGTAACACCCAGATGGAGCTTGCACAGCAGCAGCAGCAGCTCAACGACTCGATCCAGGCGTTCATCAAGGAATACAACAAGACCAAAGGCTACGATGCAATCCTCTTCAAGGCTGCCGGTGTCTATTTCAATCCGGCGCTTGACATCACCGATGAAGTCATAAAGGGTCTGAACGAGCGCTATACCAAAGTAGCAAAAAAATAATCGTAGGAACAATCGTAAGAAATCAATAGCGCTTCGAACCGGAAGCGCTATTTTTTGCCGTTCACTGTCACAAATGCGTCAAAAAACACGTCATAATGGAGAACCAGTTATATTTTACATCGTAATGAAACAGATCATCGCATTTCTTCTGACATTTTTATCGGCAACAGCTTTTGCAGCGGAATCCACCCCCGGAGAATTCATAATCAAGGGCAAGTTGGAAAACATTCCTGACGGAACCCTGATATACGTATCACAACTGAAAAATAACATGTTCAAGACCATTTGCAGCGACACGCTAAGAAACGGTCAATTCATGTTGCGCGACACTGTCTCCGACACCTCTTTGCTTTACCTTTCCGCCAACATCAGAAAAGCGCCCGGGCATAGTGCAAAAATATGGGTCGCTCCCGGAGCCAAAATAAAAATTACGGGCAAAGACCTGAATTTTCCGCTCTGGAAAGTCATCAGCAACATACCCGAACAGGAATTCGAGCGAAAAAAAATTGAGGTTCAGATGCCTGAACTTGAGGAAATACTGAGACTTTCAGCCGAAGAGAATGAGCTTATAGCTCATCTTTATGTCGATCTCAAAGGCAGGGAAGATTCTGCCGCAACTATATGGAAGAAAATCGAAGATATCCGTAAAATAGCGGCCCCATACGATGACCGACAGGAAACCAAGACTCTCGATTTTCTTGCGTCGGCACCTGTTGACAAGGCATGGCTTCAGGAATATTATGTCTTCACATGGCGCCTCGGGAGGCCGAAGGCAAAAAGGACTGAAGAGATTCGCGCACTTTACAGCAAGATTCCCGACAATATGAAACAGACCCCTATCGGCCGTGCTATCACCGAATATATCAGCATTGAAGAGCCTATCAATGTCGGCGACTATATGGCCGACGGCGATCTCTATGACATAGAGGGTAAAAAGCACCGTCTGTCCGAGCTGAAGGGGCGTTATATCATGCTCGATTTCTGGAATGTCGGCTGTGGTCCATGCCGTCAGTCTATTCCTGAGATCAAGGAGGTTGAAGAAATCTACAAGGACAGGATGTATCTGGTAAGTATTTCTTCCGACGTAAAAGAAGAATGGCTCGAGGCGCTGAAAAAGCTTGACCTGAATGGATTGCAATGGAATGAACTTCGCGCAGGCAATACCGGACTGGCCGCCCGCTACCGGCTGACCGGGTTTCCCCATTATGCCCTGATCGATCCTGAAGGAAAAGTAATCGACATCTGGTCCGGCTACGGAAAGGGTTCCATCAAAGAAAGGCTTGCAAAAAACATAAAATAATCTCAATCATATCATGTCGCTGATGAAAAAAATTTTAATTCTCGTAACATTACTGGGTGCCTTGTCCGCGAATAGCCGGACAAAGTCCGTGGAACGTCCGGTCTATGTCGTCACAAACCAGACAACTCTTGACATAGAGAAAGTGGAACTAACCGACAGTGCCACCCGCGTCACATTCTCCGCCAAATTCCGTCCCGGGTGGTGGATTCAGTTCAATTCAAAGTCCAGACTGAATGCCGCCGGAAAAGACTATGGTTACAGAAGTGCTGAAGGGATCATTCCTGACACACACCACACGATGCCTGCTTCCGGACGTGACACTTTCACGGTCTCCTTTGACCCGCTCCCATTCGACACGGAATTCTTCAATTTCATGGAAGGCGACGGCCAGAACGACTGGCGTTTTTACGGCATTGACCTTACCGGGAAGACTGATCCTTATACCGTTGCCGCCGGATTGCCGGAAATGAAAGCGCCGGATCTTGACAGACCTATGCCGCGACCCGTATTCGAGCATAAGCCTGCCGTCATAAACTTCCAGTTGCTCAACTGGCGACCGGGGCTGCCGTCAAATGTATGTGCCATACCGTCGCAGGAAAATGTGGCCACATTTCACACTGTCGATTCGACAGGATTCGCATCGATTACCTGCGATCTTCATCATACCAACATAATCAGACCGACAGTAATCGACTGCCCTCACAACATCTGGCAGCCAGCCACAGTAAATCCCGGTGACACCGTTACGTTCTATCTCGATCTGATGGCCGCCTCCGATTCCCGACGCAATGGATCCAAGCCACGCCGCAGCTGGGCCATAGGTCCGAACACAGATTATGACAACATGGTTGCCACAGACCTGAAATTCGATTTCATCAATGAAAGATTTATCCTGCCGGCCTATGATTACAGGAAGAAGCCCGATGATGTCACCCGGACACTCATAGACTCCTGTCGCTCTGCAAAAAATATGTAATCGATTCCAAACTCCCGTTGATGGAAACAGAATATCTCAATGCTATGATAGACAATTCTCTTTTCGGATTCTTAGGGTGGGCTCGGTATTACTTGGAAAAAGACTACATAAAAAAACATAATCTCGACGTGTGGCCCGGCGACCCCTCAATCCCCAGAGACTCGCTGAACACCGACTACGGTCCGAAACATTATGCAATGATAGCTGATGAAATCGATATAGACAACCCGTTGCTTTTCATTGTCGGGGGAGCTTACAGAGATATTTACACGGAAAAATATGCTCCTTCTCCAAAGTCCGGCAGTCTATACAACACCATGACCGCATACGCACAGGCATATACAAATGCCCGGCATCTGAAACTGACCGACAAAGATATCGAAACGCTCCGCTCGTCACCCTACGGATATCTTGCCGACATCTGCATAGGGGTTCAGGATTCTCTGAAAGCCAAAATAGAGAAAATGCCGAAAGCGAATATAAGGAAGACGCCTGATGTCGAACCGGGAAAAATCATAGAGACAATCGTTGCAGAGCATCCTGGTAAAGTCGTGGTCATCGACCTCTGGAACACATGGTGCGGTCCGTGTCGGATGACCATGGAGAGTCTGAAACCGGTCAAAGCCGAACTGGCAGACAAAGACGTGGTCTGGGTCTATATCGGCGATGAATCCTCTTCTCTCGATTCCTATTATGAAATGATCCCCTCGATCCACGGGCTTCACTATCTGCTGACAGAGGAACAGAAGGATGCAGTGCATGAGAAATATCGCGTTGACGGAATTCCCTTCTTCATCGTTGCCGACCGCAAAGGGAACCTGATTGCCAAACCCGAACTCCGCGATCTGAACCTGTTGAAGACAACAATATTGCAGAAGCTGGCGGAATCGGCTGATTGACAATTCCACCTTTTGACAACATCTTCGGACAGACGGCCACAGTCGTCTGTCCGTTTCTATTTACGCAACAATAGCCACAGAATGGCTATAGCGGCCAAAATGATTACGACCAGCCCAATGTAGAAAATCAGTTTGAAGGCGGCACAAAGCCCGACAACTCCGACAATCACTCCGAGAACGAAAATCACAATCATCAGTATGGCAGGACTTTTCCTGCGAGGCTGGGGCTCACCGCCACTCTCGAGTCTGTTTTGTGAATCCATAATATCTTATATTTTCTTATAGAACGTTATACAGAGCAAATCGGTTCCGCGACAGAGAACTTTTAAATCATCAGTATGTTTATAAGGAGTAATGAACTTAAAAACAATTATAATACTATGGCACTTATCAAGACTCATGACCAACGCGAAATAGAAATGTTACAGAAGGTAGAACGCGAAATCGAGAAACAGGAACGCCGCAAACGCATCAATCATCTTTTGGTTGCCGGACTCGGAATTCTTTCAATCTTAGGTTTCGTCGGAGGCCATCTGTGTGGTCGTCATTGTGAACGTAAGCATCATCATTTCTGATATTGTTCCATTTCCCTTTTGACCCGTCTTTTCAGGCGGGTTTTTATTTTATCCGGCAAGAGACACGATATGCAGCAATAACTTTTTCCGGTTTTGATTTGATTATTTCCGGTTTTGAGTTATATTTGCCAAAAAGCTTTATCATGAAAATTTCAATCCTGAAACTATCGGTCTTATCGGCCTTGATTTTTGCATGCAGCGGCATTTCCTCGGCCCAGCTGCGTTACGGATTCAATTTCGGCGGCAGCTTCGCCGATGCGAGACTTTCCGATGCCTCCGGATTCTCACTCGATAACAGGAGCGGATTTCGCGGAGGTCTTGTACTTGAATATCAGCTTCCATCTTCCGGAGTGGCCTTCGACGGCTCTGTCCTCTATCACCGCTATGACACCAGGCTGATAGAGCACAGCAATGCTGCGCGATCAGCTTTTGGACGGAATTTCATTGAATTGCCTTTGAATGTCAAATATAAATTCTGGATAAGTTCGATAAATAATCTGGCAGCGCCATTCATCTTCACCGGCCCATCATTCATGTTCAATGTCAGTTCCTCGAAACCGACGCTGCTGAAGCAGAAACGTTTCCAGCCGGGGTGGAACGTCGGTATCGGACTTGACGTGATAAACTTCCTCCAGCTGCAGGCAGGCTACAGATTCGGAATCGGCAACAGTCTCCGCTCCCTGGACGGAGCCGATGACGCCACGCTTCATACTTCCGGATGGCATCTTTCAGCCATCCTGCTTTTCGATTTCTGAATTATCTGACAAGAACACGCGTCAACCTGTTGGAAGCAAGCGCCCAGGTCACCAGCGCCGATACGGCAAATACTGAGACTGCCATCAGCAAGATGCGGATTGCAAAAGGAAGACATGCGATATCAAACAGATCGTATGCCACCATGACAAAAAAGAAGTGACAAAGATAGATGCCGAAAGTCAGCGAGGCGAGCCATGACATCCACCGACGGCTTTTGAAATTGATTTTCTGAACGGCAACGAACATGGCTACGGTCATCATCCAGACATTTATTCCTGTAAAATACCATATAATCTCGAGGAACGCGTAATCTCCGGGATGATGCAGCTGCATCCAGATGAAACCGCCTGCCGTTATGGCGTAACCGACAACAAACAGAGGAACGAACACCATTGCCAGTCTTGAAGCCGACCACTGCAGGGGATATGTCTTAAGATAATAGGCCAGGACGAGATATCCGATAAAACCGGAAACATAGTAGAATGTTGAGAATGCATTCCAGTCACAAGCCCCGAGAATATCCATGTTGCCATAATTGCCGGTATAGCCGATGGCGGGAGCGAACAGTTTGACATACGGGAGGAAAAGAGTGATGAACCATACACCCAGGAAATTCCTTATATCCTTCTTGGAAGTCTCATGCAACCATGAACCGATGAGAGGCATGATCAGATAAAGTCCCAGAAGCATATAGAGATACCACAGAGGAGTGGTGTCGAAATTGAAATTGAGCACCCAGTTCCACAGCCGGTTTGTCAGGCCCTCAGGAGTATATGCGCTCATATCAACCGAAGGATTGAGCGAATGGCTCCCCCAGCCGGTAAAATAAAGATAGGCGATAGGAGGAAGCGCAAGTGACCAGAATACCAGCGGAGGGATGATACGACCCACCCTTTTCCGATAAAACGAAGAAAGCGTCACTGTCTGCGGAACAGGCAACAGCAGGACACCGGTCATCATTACAAAAAGCGGCACGCTCGCACGCATCAGACTCCCTATCGTCACTCCGGCATAAAAAGCCGTCGGATCACTGTCGAACTGAGCCACGAAACCGTCGCAGCAATGGGCAAGCACCACCATGAAACACGCCAGAATCCTCAATGCGTCAACCCATCCTATAGCGCGACGTCCCCGGAACTGAATCTTTTCTGTCATTATTCTTATCCTTGAATATTATTTTTCTTCAAAGATAGGAATAAATTCTGTCAACGGCAAACGGCCGGAAAGGCCTGTGATGGCTTTCCGGCCGCATTATATTAGCGGACCGAATAATCAGAAAGTGAATTCTTCAGTCGTCATGGTGGCGAGAGCCTGCAGACGAGGCACGATACGTCTGAAATGCTCCGTGGCCATGTGAGCCTCAAGATCAGCACGGTTTTTCCATGTCTCACATATCATCAGGTGATTATCGACCGTCAGGGAACCGAAGACGTCGTAGGCCACACAACCTTTGTCATGTAGCGATAGTTCAACAAGTTCAGTCGCCGCATCAATCAGCGGCTGACGGTTCTTTTCCTCTTCAAGCAGAAAGAATACGTTCAGTCTTATCATAATCTTTTATTTTTGTTTCTATGTCAGAATAACATCGGTGCAAGCGGCTTGGTTCGGAATCACGCGATGTATCACTTCACAAAAAATTGCCGGCGCATTCGGGAAAATAAACCAAATCCTTTGACTTTTTTCAAATATTAATATTATATTTGCAGACACATCAAGAAAAACGTCAGGAAATTATGAATTTTATTTTTATTTCGCCACAATTTCCCCGAACTTACTGGGAATTTTGTAACCGTTTGAAGAAAAACGGCGTCAATGTGCTTGGCATTGCCGATACGCCCTACGACTCTCTTTCTCCCGAATTGAAAGATTCCCTGACTGAATATTACCGTGTTGACGACATGAACAATTACGGTGATATGTTCAAGGCCGTGGCTTATCTTTCCTATAAATACGGGAAAATAGACTGGCTTGAGTCCAATAACGAATTCTGGCTTGAACAGGACGCCCGTCTGCGCACGGACTTCAACATAACCTCCGGAATACGCAATGATTCCATTCTCTCCATAAAAGAAAAATCGGAGATGAAAAAATGTTATTTTTCCGCCGATATTCCGACCGCTCGCCAGATAAAAGGCTCCCGCAGCATTGATGAGATAATTGAGTTTGCGAGCACTGTAGGTTATCCGCTCGTAGCCAAGCCCGATATCGGAGTCGGAGCGCAAGGCGCAAGCAAAATTCACAACGAGGAAGAACTGAGAACATTCTGCAGTACGACTCCCGACAAAGCCCATTACGTATTTGAGGAATTCATCACAGGCCATATCTGTTCCTACGATGCGATTGTCGATTCCAAAGGGGAGCCCATATTTGAATCCATGACCGTATGCCCCCCGTCCATCATGGAAATTGTCAACAAGCAGCTTGATCTCGCCTATTACGTCGAGAAAGAAACGCCGCAGCCCCTTAAAGAGATTGGACGAAGAAGCGTGAAAGCTTTCGGAGTCAAGAGCCGGTTCGTGCATCTGGAATTTTTCAGGCTCGACAAGGATCACGGATCTCTCGGCTCTACCGGCGACTTCGTGGCTCTTGAGGTCAACATGCGTCCGGCCGGAGGCTACACTCCTGACATGATGAATTTCGCCCACTCAACCGATGTATATAAGATTTGGGCCGACATGATTGTCTTCGACCGCTCCACTCTTCCCGAACCTCAACCGGAAAACGAATATTATTGTGCGTTCGCTTCCCGCCGTGACAGGTACAACTATAGGCATAGTCTCGAAGAGATCCGCGAACGCTTCGGCCGGAACATCGTCATGTGTGAAAGGATGCCCGACATCATGGCAGGTGCTATGGGCAACCAAATGGTTACCGCCCGATTCAAGACAATAGAAGAAAAAGACGAATTCATAGATTTTGTACAGACAAAGGCCGCAGATGAACAATCAGCCGGCTGATTTTCCGTTATAAACAATAACTTATTCATCACAAATGGATTGCAGATACATAAAACATTACAGCAGATCGCTTGACCGCGAAATGGAATATAAAACCTACGGCGATACCGGAGTCCCCGTGCTCGTATTCCCTTCCCAGGACGGCAGATTTTTCGATTACGAAAACTTCGGAATGATCGACACCGTCGCCCGTCATATCGAAGATGGCAAGATCCGTCTGATATGTGTCGATGGTATCGATTGGGAAACCTGGAGTAACTCATCGGGTGACCCGCGCAAACGTATTGAACGCCACGAGCAGTGGTATCATTACATTACCGACGAACTGATTCCGGAAGTACGCCGAGGCGAGGAAACGTTCATAGCGACAGGATGCAGCATGGGAGGGTTCCATGCCGCAACCATTTTTTTCCGTCGGCCCGATTTTTTCAATACTCTTCTTTCGCTCAGCGGCGTTTATAGCGCGCGCTATTTCATGGGGAATTATTTCGACGGGACGGTTTATGATAATTCCGTGACTGATTTTCTGAGCCTGATGCCTGACGACCATCCTTATTGGAACGAATATCGCAAAAGGCGTATTATATGCTGCGTGGGACAAGGGAAATGGGAAGACGACCTTCTGGAATCGACACGCTGTCTCGACACCATTCTGGCTCAGAAAAACGTTCCACACTGGTTTGACTATTGGGGATTTGACTGCGATCATGACTGGCCATGGTGGCGTAAGCAACTCGACTATTTCATGAACAACATAGTTGCAACCCTCTAAATAGCGACCGCTCAAACCCTCTATCCCTCAACTCTTTATTTTCATCGTCTGATATTTCGCCCTCTTTTTTAACGAAAAAAATCGTTAGAAATTTGTCTAACGATTTTTTTCGTTATATATTTGCAAACACCAATCATATCATACAAATATGAAAATATCTTCAGAAAAACTGACAGCGAAAGAAGAAGAAACAATGCTTCTGCTTTGGAAACACGGTCCTTGCAGTGTGAAGGATCTTCTCGTACATTTCGACGAACCCCGGCCCCACATCAACACCTTGTCATCATTCGTCAGAATGCTTGAAAAGAAAGGTTTTGTAGGTCATGTTCCGGGTTCACACGGAGGATTCAACTATTATGCCGTCAAGCCTCTCTCAGAGTTCCGCAAAAGTGCCACGGGCCGTTTCGTTCAGAAATATTTCGGCAACTGCTTTTCAATGGTATCGCAACTTGTCGAAGATGACCAGCTGGACGCTGAACAGTTGAAGGAACTTCTCGAAATGATTGAAAACAAGAACAAATAACTTTCTCGTCGCCATGTCAATAATATTCTCATTCTCTCTGGCCGTTTCGATCACGCTCCTCATTGCATGGGGCGCCTTCAGACTCTTCTGCTCGCAAGCCGACAGGGTCTCCATAAACCGTCTGACCATCATCGCTATATATTTCACGTCGCTGTTACTTCCCCTGACTCTCCTGCTCCCTTCCGGTTCGGCTTCGGCAGTTTCAGCCTCCGCCTCCTCGGTCATTCTTCAGGACGTGGCTATAGTGGCTGAAAACAACAGGTTTGATATATGGGGCCTTTTGCTCACGATCTGGTCTGCCGGCACCCTCGTTGCACTTATCCTCAGCGTTGCATCTGTTATCCGTATTCTTGCTATAATAGCCGGCGCTGAGAAACGTGAAATAGACGGCCGGAAAGTATATATTACCGCCAACACTCGTATCGCACCTTTCAGCTTCGGCAACATCATCGTTATTAACCATATAGATATAGAGGATCAGGCCGACATCATTCTCTCACACGAAAAGGGCCACGTCAGTTTTCATCACACCCACGACATGCTGCTGGCGCAGGCCCTCGTCATCCTGTGCTGGTACAATCCTGCAGCATGGCTGCTGCGCAAGGAGCTAAAATCCATCCATGAATATCAGGCCGACCGCTACGTGCTCGACATGGGCAACGACATGCACGACTATCAGCTATTTCTGATCATGAAAGCTGCCCGCTCCTCTTTCCCGACCATCGGCAATAACCTCAACAAGAGCCGTCTGAAAAAACGCATTGTCATGATGCAGAAATCTGTTTCCGGTTCATCTTCATTACGCTTCGGTTATGCGGCCCCGCTGGTGGCTATGGTTATTGCCGCCCTCCTGCTTGCCTCACCGAAAGTAGGAGCAGCCCTCAATGCTTCGGCATCGGCCCGATTCCCCGAGTCCGAGCCTGATACAGTCATCAAGAACCCGCAGCCCAAACCAGGCACCAAATTCGTCAGCCCCATTCCCGGGCTTAAGATCACGGGGATGTCAACGAGAAAGAAGATCTCCAAGGACAGTCTTGAGAAAATGGATCCCGCCGAAATCAAGTCAATCACCGTCAACCGCGATAACCGGACAGTCGATGTCACTACAAAGAAAGGCGAGCAGGTGCAGGTTGATGACATCAAGATTATCGGTGCCTCTACCGTCAAAAAAGAACCTGAGGACGCCGAGAAAATAACTCCTGTTGTAATCCTCAACGGACAAAACGAATCGACTTCCAAAGATATAATCTATTTATTGGAGGACAAGGTGATTACGGCAGAAGAGCTCAAAAGCATCTCTCCCGACAAGATAGACAATATAAGTGTAAATAAATCGGGTGAGAAGGCCATTGTCAGCATAAAATTGAAAAAATAGAAAGTTCCTCCCATGAAAAAAACATGTTCATCAATTGCCCTTCTCCTTTTGCCTTTGCTTGTTCTTGCAGAGGTAAATGTCCGCGGCACTGTTCTTGACAGAATCACGGAGGAACCTATTGCCGGCGCGTCACTCATTATCAAAGGCTCCAACGGTAAAATAAAGAAATTCTCAACCTCCAAGCCTGACGGCACATTCTCGATTTCCGTACCTTCTGTCAACGGTTGCCGCCTCGAAGTCGCAATGATGAGCTACGTTAAAAAATCTCTTCCTCTTGACAGCGTCAGTTTCCCTCTGAGCGTGAGTCTCGAGCCCGGAGGTATCAAACTCAAGGAAGTCGCCGTCAAAGCTGACCGTATCCGCGAACAGGGCGATACGATAACCTACAACGTCGGTGCTTTCGCCCAGACTCAGGACCGCTCTATCGGCGACGTGCTGAAACGCATGCCCGGCATAGACGTAAACAAGCAGGGAAAGATCCAGTATCAGGGCGAGGATATAAACAAATTTTATATCGAAGGCTCGGATCTGCTCGGAGGCAAATACGGGATAGCGACTAACGGGATCAATCATGAGGATGTAGGCGCGGTGGAGGTTATGGAAAACCATCAGCCCATGCAGGTGCTTTCGGGTATAAGCTTTTCCGATAAAGCCGCAATCAACCTTAAGCTCAAGGAAAAAGCCAAAGCGACATGGTCATATCACGGCAATGTCGGAGGAGGTTATTCATGGCAGCCGGAGGGCGCCCTGTGGGACGGCGAGGTATTTGTCATGGCTGTCCTTCCTTCTTTCCAGCATATTACTACCCTCCGCACCAACAATACGGGAGTAAACCTTTCCGCAACAGACTTTTTCGCCTCCGGACGCAGCACCGGACTGAGCCAGTATGTCGGCGTAAGCCTCCCCTCGGTTCCTTCCTTAAGCCGACGTCGCACTCTGATGAACCGTTCATTGATTGTTTCCACAAACAACCTGAAAAAACTCAAAAGCGGAGAATTCAAAGCAAACATAGACTATTCATATAACCGCACGGAATCATCGGCCGATAATATCACTACATATTTTCTTGATGAAGGAAACCGCATCGTAACCGAAAACCGTTTTGGCAAACAATATACCAACTCGCTCAGCGGAAAATTCATCTATGAGCTCAATGCAAAGACCGCCTATATAAACAATACCCTGAAAACCAACATCGACTGGGATAAGGTTGGATTGCGTACATCCGGCTCGATTCCAAACGAACAATCCGTGAAACTGCCCGATTACTATGTCTCCAACCATTTCAGAATGATCAAACGCTTCAAAGGCAAACATCTGGTCACCTTCGAAAGCCGCAACGAATGGGAATCCCTTCCCCAGACTCTAAACCTGTCTATGGGAGAACAGACATTCCGAGAACATATTGGTGACCATGCATTTTTCACTGATGAAAGCGCATCCTACGCTTTCACCCTTAAAGGCGTCACAATAGGGTTGGATGGGGGCATCAAGGCATATTTCCGCTCTATGAACAGCGAATTGCCAGATCTGCCGGCGGAATTGCCGGGCCTTACCCACAATGTTGTCAGCACGGACTATGCGACCCTTTATGTCAGACCACACCTCGAATATTGGGTAAAACGGGTTAATCTGAACCTTATGCTGCCCGTAAGCTTCTCGCGCTATACATTCGACAAAGCCATAGCCAACCATAACGAAACCTATTTCTCGCCCTCACTGAGTGTCAACTGGAAACCTAACAACCGATTCTCGGGAACATTGCGTGGAAGCCTCGGCCGTTCCCCCATGAGTCTGAGACTAATACATCCCGGACTGATAATGACAGACTACCGCACATTCAACGCCGGTGTCGATAATTTCTACAACTCATCGTCGCAAAGTGTTTCCGCTAATCTAAGCTATAAGCATACGCGCCACGGTCTTTTCGCCAACTGCGTTGTGTCTCACTCATGGAACCATATCCCCTACACCATGTCACAGCAGTTATTTGGAGATTACGCCGTCTATTCCTACTCCGATGCTAAAAACGACGGCAAATCGCTGTCGGCAATGGCAAACATGGGCAAAACTCTGGATTTCATGCGCGGAGGCATAAATCTGAACGGCTCTTTCAACCGCAGTGAATCCAACCTGATTTCCCAGCAGAAAGCTGTCAGGTCAGTCAGCACCGGCTGGGGAATGGGATGCAAGTTGAGCGGCTCGCCAGTCAGATGGCTGAGTTTTGACGTCAGCTCACATTTCTCGGAAAGCCGGCTGACGATGAACGCAGAATCACAGTCATGGCTCTCTTCAATGACCAACGAGCTCTCCCTAACCATTATTCCGTTCAGAAAATGGGAATGGACAATAGAAGGCGAGCATTACCGCAACGAGCTGATAGAGAACAGTTATAAAAACATGGTTCTCCTTGACACGAAAATATCTTTCCGTCCGAGCAAACGCATCGAAGTGTCAGCAAATCTTTCCAACATAATCAATAAAAAGACCTACAGCTACATCTCTTATTCCCAGCTATCGTCTTTCGAGTCACTGCGCTACATACGCGGCCGCGAACTACTCCTGACAATCACTCTCCGCAAATAACCTTACAGAAATTCTAACGCCAACACTCCAAATCAATATGAGAAGGACTTTATTTTTAACAGCTATCGCGGTGACTCTCGCAGTCAGTGCTCAGAAAAAAGCGGACATTGAAGTCAGCTATGATTATCATTATCCTACATCGAACCGCATTGACAACATGAGACTCCTTGGGAATTCTGAAGGATCAGCATATTTCAACAACTCTAGTCTATGGCTTGATTCTTTGCTGTCAACGCCCGGCGGCAAAGCGAAATATAATGAGATCGTCAACACATTCACCACTGTAGAGAACGGGTATAAAGTAATCAGTATGCCTAACGATTATATAAAAACGATTCATACATATATTTTCAACAATCCTGCGGAAAACATGTTGACTGTCTATGACAACTGGAGCGAAAATCAAGGTTACTATACTGAGCCATATTCCGAACAGGTCTGGGAAATAGTTCCCGATTCCACATGTAACATATTGAATTACGAATGTATTCTTGCAGAATCAGACTATCACGGACGGCACTGGAAAGCATGGTTTACCCCTGAAATTCCCATGCAATATGGTCCTTGGAAATTACATGGTCTTCCCGGTCTGATACTGAAAGCTGAAGCCCCGGGAGGTTTCATGTTTATCGCTACGGGACTTGCATCGACCACTCGAAAGGTCCCGACAATGTTTATGTCAGACAAATACACTAAAGTTTCACGTCTTAAAATCCTAAAAGAAGATGAGCAGATAAAGAACAATCAGGCAAGCATGATGGCAGCTTCGAGCAATAACAAAGTGAAAATCACCTACCATGACGAAAACGGCAACGTGGTAGAGCCACCGAAATACGACGGACTTATCGAAAATCTTGAGCCGGATTACAAACAAAAATAACAGATAGTCATGATCAAATTCGCTTTTTCTTTATCACTGTTACTGACAGTGACTGCCCTTTGCGCGCAACATACCGTGAAAGTCAGCTATAATGTTTCTAAACCGATTGTGATGCAATCGGGTATCAGTCAGAGTAAAATGACCCTTGTCTCTTCAGCCGACAAGTCTCTATATTACAACACGACAAGCATGTATGTTGACTCGTTGTCATCAACTCCCGAAGGTAAGGCTGAACTTAAAAGACTTCTCGGAATGGAGAGCGTAAGCATCGATGAAAACGGACAGGTAAAAATGAACATCAACGAGAATATCCACAAAAAAGAGACTCTTTATGTCGCAAAAAACTTTGCCGACGGCTCCCTGTCTGTTTTCGACAAATGGTATAACGAAGACGGAACCTACCGTGAGCCCCTTGACGAGATGAAATGGACAATCGTCGAGGATTCTACCAAAAAAGTTCTGGGCTACGAGTGTATTATGGCAACAACAGATTATCATGGACGTAGTTGGAAAGCTTGGTTTACCCCCGAGATCCCACTGCACGACGGCCCGTGGAAATTCCGCAATCTGCCCGGACTTATCCTCAAGGCTGAAGCTCCCGACGGCGCATTCTCATTCGAGGCCACTGGGATCGAGAATCTGACAGGAAAATTTCCGCAGTTATACGACCGGGAAGAATATCAGCGCGTTGACCGAAAGAAAGCGTTTGCGGCACACGTAAAATATCTGGATAATCTCGAAAACCAGCTAAAAGCGCAATATGGACCTAAGGCCGGATTGATCGTGGTTGACAACAATGGAAAGGTTGTCGAGCAGCGTAAATTCGACCGGCAAAAGGACGCAATCGAAACCGACTATTAACCTTTCTAAAAGTACAACATAATGAAAAAAAGCGTTCTATTTCTTTTCTGCATTCTCTCCACAGCAGTAGCTTTCGGACAGAATGCCCAGATTAAAGTACAGTACAAGGCCTCGAGTCCTTTCTGGATGACACCGGGAGAAACCTCCTCTACAACCATGCTTCTTCTTTCCGGGCCGGAATATTCCAGATATTTCAACACTATGAGCCAGTATGTCGATTCAATGACCTCAACTCCCGAAGGGAAAAAACAGCTTCAGGAAATTCAGATGAAAGCATGGGTAACCCAGAATCCCGACGGGTCGATCTCGGTCAACATGAATAAAGGAAACGTACCAAACAAGAAGGTCAATCTTTATGTCAACAAAGACATAGCCAAAGGCGTCATCACCGTCTATGACGAATGGGGAATGGAGCCGAGAGTCTATACCGAACCATTCGATGAAATGAAATGGGAAATCGTGGAAGATTCCACTAAAAACATACTTGGCTATGAATGTATTCTCGGGCTGACAGATTATCACGGACGTACATGGAAGGCCTGGTTCTCTCCCGAAATACCGGTTCAGGACGGCCCCTGGAAATTTCACGGACTTCCCGGGCTGATTCTTCTCGCCGAAACCGACGGAGTTCCTTTCCGCTTTGAAGCGACCGGCATAGAGACCACCGACGAGAAAATTCCACCGATGTATAAGACCGATTCATATTCTAAAACCGAACGCAAAAAAGCATTGGCTGACGAAGACTATACCAACAACAATCGCGAGGCAATGCTGCAGGCCCGCTTCGGAGGTGCGGTAAAAGTGCAAAACAGAGAAGGCCGCAAAGCTCCTAAGTTCTACAAAGAGAAGCACTCCATAGAGACGGATTATTGAACAGCCGTTCGATATGTCCGCTATGGCGCATTTCCTCAGTCGGCAGGCAATGAAGCCGGGGAGGATCAATCAGGGCGATCGAATCGCTGAGCGTCAAGGCAATATCAAGCTCATGGGTAGAGAAAAGGATACATTTTCCCTGCTCATGAGCTAATTTTGAAAGCAAAGTGCAGAGTTCATAACGGTTTGGAAGATCGAGGAATGAAGTAGGTTCGTCGAGAAGCATGACGGGAGTGTCCTGTGCAAGAGCACGGGCTATCATAACCCGCTGACACTCGCCGTCGCTCATCCGGTCCATGGTCCTCCGGGCGTATGCCTCCATGCCGACAGCCTTTAGCGACTCGGCTACTATCTCCCGATCCTGTTCCTGAAGACGCCCCATCCAATTAGTGTAAGGCGCCCGGCCTATAGCTACGACATCCTCGCATTTAAGAGCCGCTACGCGCACACGTTCAGTCGTCACCAGAGCCATCATGCGTGCCATTTCATCTGGAGCGACAGACCGTATATCTTTCCCGTCGATATCTATATGCCCGGAGTAATTTCTATTGAGACCGGCAACGGCACGCAACAGTGTTGACTTACCGGTTCCGTTACGTCCGATAAGAGCCGTGAGATTGCGTGAAGGGATCGTCACCCTTACATCCTCGAGCAATTGTCTTTGGCCGTAACCTATTGAAAAATCCCGTAGCTCAATCATAACTTCCTTCATTTATTGCGTAAGACAACCCAGACAACTATCGGAATACCGAGCAATGCCGTTATCGCATTGACAGGTAACGTAAACGCTTTGGATATCAGGTCACAGACCAGCAGGACCGATCCTCCGGTCAAAAAAGTGCCCGGAACGAGAATACGATGGTCACTGTTACCGAATATAAATCTGGTGACATGAGGCATTGCAAGACCGATGAAGCCTATCGGTCCGCAGAAAGCCGTCACCGAACCGGCAAGCAATGTGGTCGAAAGGAACAGAAGTCCTCTGGAACGTTTTATATTCAGCCCCATGGATATGGCATAATCTTCCCCGAGAAGGAGCATGTTGAGGGGCTTTACGGTCAGCACTGCAAGAAGCAGTCCGACGACAACGGAGGGTACAAGAATCAAAAGCTGCTGACGCGTCACATCTCCAAGCGATCCCATGGTCCATATCACGAACGTTTTCAGTGAATCTTCATTGCTGAGATACTGGAGTATCTGGACAACAGCCCCCACCCCCGAAGAAAACATCATGCCGAGGATAAGGATGACCATAATATCCTTGATGCGCTGACCTACTGCTGCGATTACAATCAGAACCACTGCTGCCCCGACCCAGGCAGCTCCGACTATTCCGAAACCTGACCCGACACCTGCCAGCACAACCAGCGCCACTCCCAGACTGGCGCCGGAGCTTATGCCGAGAACGTAAGGACCGGCAAGCGGATTGCGGAAAAGAGTCTGCATCTGAAGGCCACTGACAGAGAGCGCGGCTCCGGCCAAAAGCGCCACTATCGATTTTACAAGCCTTATATCGATGACAATGGCGGCAACAGTATCGGAAACGTCCCCGCCGGTCAATGACTTCCACACATCAGCAAGGGGAATATCAACCGCTCCCGCCGAAATATCCAGAAGGAACAGGAAAAGGGTCAGAAGACCGAGAACCGCGAATAATATGCCCGTGCGTGATTTCAAACCTGCTGTTATTTCAATTTTTCGTAATAGACAAGATCGCTGTCTGCAAGTTCGGGATGGAAAATCATGACCATGTCGCGAAGGACAACGTCGGGTTCCACAACTCCTCGTTCCCAGTAGTCATTGGCTCCGTTGGCGGCGACACGTCCGGTGGTATTATAGACTTCGCCCGATAATACCGGCTTCGTGGCCGCAAATTTCGGATAATTCTTCCTGAGTTCATCAAGCGATCGCGTCTGTCCGACATTAATCCATTTGTCGGAAGCGGAGACAAGCATGAACGCCTCCTCCAGATCAATCGGTCTGGATTCATTGGAATTATTCTTTTTATATATATAATCTCCGCCTGCGTCCTCAATCAGTCGCACTAAATAACTGCCCGTCGGAGCCATGAACCATGAATCGCCATAGGGAAGATTTATCATCACTTTCGGCCTGGAGGTGTGCTTCAGACAATCAGCCGCTTTCTCACGAATGGCATTGTAGCGCTCTGGAATGGCAGAGAAAGCTTTGATCCCCTCATTCCGTTTACCCACGATCTCAGCGACCGCGACGATCCACTCTGCTTTTCCAAGCGCGGAATCTTCAAGATACTCCCCTATATATACGTAAGGTATTCCGAGTTCCTTTAACTTAGGTTCCATTCCGCTGGCTCCGTTAGTCCCGTAGAGAAGGATTATGTCAGGTTGTAACGAAAGGAGAAGTTCATAATTCACGTTACCGTCATACCCGACATCCCCTATACTGTCACGACGACTTCTGACAGCGTCATTAGAGATGAAATCCATACCGGAAACCCCGACCACGCGGGCGGTCTCGCCAATAATGTCGAGCATGGCTATGTGTGTTGAAGACATGGCTACTATACGTCGTGCGTTCTCTTCAATTACCTGTCCTTCGAATCCTTGGGGAGGCTCTTCCCCGTCGCGGGCTATGAACAGGCGCGTGACCACACTGTCAGCGCCCTGCCATGGATTGACGGATTCTATAATCACGCTTGACCTGCCCTCAGCTCCCAGAATGCGGAAACCTGAAGCATATTCCGGGAGATAGATCGAATCAGCATACGTTGACACGGATGAATTTCCGTTACCGCCGCATGAAACAATTGTTATTGCCAGTACAAAGAGACCGATGACTAAGTGTAGCCTTTTCATTATGTCTATCTCATTACGAATTAATCCACGTCAGACGGTGCCAGATTGCTTCAAGAGGTCCTTGTTTGTGAGAGGAGAGCCAATAGCGGCAGAATATGAGCTGAAGAATAAACACAGCAATGCCTATGAGCAGACTGACTGTATAACCGCAATAGGGAGCGAGATAAAGACCTATCGGGAAATAGATAAGAGCGCCTATGATGGATTGGGATATATAGTTGGTCAGACTCATTTTGCCGTAAAGGCGCAATAGGCCCGCGTTATTCCGGAAGGCGGTTCCGTAATATATCAGAACGAAACCGGAAATAAGTACAAAGGTAAAAGCAAGTTTGTGCCACATGTCAAAAATCACTGCAACCTGCGAAAGAGCAGCATCCTCAGTTCCTGCGTAATGAATTCCGAGAATATACAGCGGAATAAAAGCTATCGCGGCGATAACCAGAATTCTTTTCCAGAAACGGATATTTTCCGGAGTCCCGAGGAAAAGATGACGTCGGCCGAGAAGAAAGCCCAGAAGGAAAAGCCCTCCCGTCTGCATCATTCGCCCGGCATTGACAGCCCACAGGAAACTGGCTTTCTGGCCAAGACCGATATTGCAGAGGATAAAATCCCAAAAATCACCCGATTTCGTAACTTGTGCGACCTCTTCATACATAGCGCCGACATTCAGGTCAGGAAGCATATACTGAGGGTTGACTTTCAATGCTATGAAGTGATATAGCTCAATAGGTTGCATCAGACAGACTACGGCTAAAGCCATTACCCACCCGTCGCTCCAATGACGTGTTAAAAAGAGAATCACTCCGACAACGACAAACAGCATCAGCACATCTCCCGCCGGGAAAAAAGCGGCATTCAGAGTGGCAAAACCTGCGAGAAGCAAGAGACGCCACAGAAATCTGTATCCGAAATCTTTTCCTTTGATTTTCTGATTATAGCTCTGAATATAGAACGTGAAACCGAAAAGGAGGGCAAAGATTGCATAGGCTTTTCCTGCAAAAAGGAAAAAAGTAGTGTCAAACACTATTTTGTCCAGAGTCGCCAGCCATGCCGCCGGCTCGAGAGGATATATCGGAAAAATAAAATGTTCAAGATTATGTACCAGAAGTATCGCCATCACGGCAAAGCCTCTTAGAGCATCGACAACCTCTATTCTCGGGCTTTTTTCAAGTCTGTCGTTCATTTTGATGAAAAGTGATAGTAAATGTTTTTATTGTCTCCGGTGCAAAGTTAACGTTTTTCAGCAACGTATCAGGCCAACTTTTTTACTTTTTATAAAATCAGAGGGGAATACTATTATGCCGGAAAGAGAAAGGATGCACTGACCCTCTCTCTCCAATGATATCAAACTATATATGTCGAGACAATATCACAAAGTGACGGCGACATTATCCATGCAGAAATAAGCCGGCGTATTCATCCACATCCCCGAGCCGTCAGAACTTGACATCGAGAAGTCTATTCGGTTCACTTTCCCGAGCGGAGTCAGATCGACCTTTTTCCACTCTTTCAGAATTCCCCCGGCGTCGGATGAGCGGAAATCAGCGAGATAAACCTCGACTTCGCCCGTAGTTTCTCCCGAAGCGCTGACTCCGGTAATGGTAAGTTTAAACCAGTCTTTGTCTTCATAAGAGAATTTTTTCGCGAAGCCGTCGCCATTTTCCATTGAAAGTACGGCATAGGTGTTGTTGGTAAAATAGGCGTGGTCTATTATATGTTCTTCATTGTCATCCCGGAAATACATGTAAGCGCCTGATGAACCGAATGTCGGGCAATAGGACACGGCGAAGGTGCGGGAATGATCGAAACCGCCGTTCTTCATGTTGTTGTCGCCGAAATAGACGCTGCACTGGTTAGTATAACCGGCAGTTGTCATGTCGTTCCACTGCGAGATAGCGATTCCGCCCGAAGCAAATCCATAACCTTCAGTGGTTGTGTGGAAAAACAGATTGCTGACCGGATCAAGATAGCCGGAATAGTCTCCGTTATAAAGATTTTCGCCATAGGCTGTCGGTCCGGCGAGATATTGTTCGGCAACATCTTCGAAGGTAATCAGATGATAAGCTTTTACTTCGAAAGCAGCGGTAGCGTCCAGATCATTGTGACCTTCAAGCATCAGAGTAATCATGCCCTCGTTTTCCTTGTTGCGGTCATCAGCGGCGGGAGCGGTCACTGTCAGAATTGATCCGTCAAGCACGGCTTTCCATCCTGAAGGGACAGTGACTTCCGAAGCAACATAATCTCCGGAAATATTTACCGGGAAATCGCGGCTTTCTCCATAAGTGAATATTTCCTGAGCCTCTGTAGTTACCGCTACGGTCGGATCCTCATAGACGGGATCGTCGGAACAGGATGAGAAAAAGAAAGTTGAAACTAAGACAAAAAGAATTGATGATAATAGTTTTCTGTTCATAATAAAACTGATTTTATAAAAAATATAGTTGGCCTGAATTATTTTTTATGTTTAGTGAATTTAGGAGTGATTCCTATGAAGAACTCAAAATTTATACCGGGCATCGGCCGTGAAAGCACTGAAAGATAATCCTCGTTGAAAAGATTGTTTACAGCAAATTTCAACTGCAGATCCACAGGCTTGAACGACAATCCTTTTTCCAGCGATATATTGCTCATAAAATACCGTGGAAGATGTCCCGTCAGAGTATAATCGTTGCTTGACATTGTAAAACGTTCGGAATAGTAGGCCCACTTATAAAGGAATCCCCATGAGCGCCATGTCAGACGTCCGGTAAGCGAGGCCGAATGTTTCGGTACGTAAGGAAGCTGTTTCCCGACAGACTGGTCGGCAGGCGACATTTTTTCGCCCCCGTTGACGGAAGGAGTCCAGGAATATGAACCGTTTAGATCGACAACCCATCCCTTAAACGGCTCCATGGCCAGATTCAGTTTCCCTTCAATGCCGTAAGCATGCACCTTCTTGACATTTCTGGGCGAAAAGAACCCTTTGGTAGTTGGAAGCCACATAATCCAGTCGTCTATGTAGGAATCAAACCATGTCACACTTCCGCCTACCGATACAGGGAACGGTCGTGTCCATCCTGTGTCGAAACTCGCCCCCGCATCATAACTCCAGCCATTCTCGCTTCTGAGATCAGGATTACCTCCGGGGAGGAAATAAAGGTCATTGAGTGTCGGGAACTTATGGTTTTTGGAAACGGATGCCTTCACCATCACATTTCCTTTTCGAGAGATAAGTCCGTCAATGAAAAAAGCGGGGATCAGCGGAGCCCATCTGTCACCGAACATCTCTTCGCGTAAAACGACCGACAGCCCTATCGGATCAACGGGTTGCCATTTTGCCGAAAATGCACCCGAAAGCTCGATGCGTCCTTTGTCATATCCCACTATGGCCTTGTCACCGTCCTGCAGAATGATATTTTTATCCTCCGACCGCACGAAATGCTGATGGGCAGAGAGATTGGCGGTAAAATACCAGCGGCGCGCAGGAGTATATTCACCCTCCAGCTGACCGAAAACGGTATTGACTTTGCTCCTTGAACGCGTCATCTCCGCCCAGTTTCCTTCAGTGATTTCTCTGCGGTAGTCGTAGGCCATCCATGTGTGTATATATCCGGCCTTGGCTCCCGCTTTCCAGCTACTGCGGTTATGATCCCATGACAGCACACCTCTGAAAGTGTTTTCACGCTGCCGGTTCTCGAAATCCCGTTCATCCCCGTAGTCGGTTGTCAGCATGGGCAACTCGCGGTTCGACTTTATGAACCATGCGTTCAAACCGAACCGGTCGCCTTTGTTTGTGTTGTAATATATCTCCTGCAGGGCATGGAAATCCTTGTAAGCTCCGCTTCTGTTGCGTTCCGTCGGATGATATTGTCCTATGATATTGTGATCATCGTCATAGATATTAACTTTTTTGTCATGATTGACATATTTGTAGTCGTTTGGCGACGAAGAATAAACCACTCGCGTCGATACACTCCAATGATCGTCGCCGTATGTGAATCGCCCGAATTCGTCAAAGGTGCTGAATGAACCTATCCCCTGCACATACTGGGCGTTTATACCTTCGCCTACATCAGGAGTGGTCGCCAGCCTGACGAGACCACCGAGGCCGCCTCCCGTCTCATTGACCGATGAAGTTCCGTGAAGCAATGACGCGTTATCTATGAAATAGGCCGGAATGGTCGAGAAATCGGTCATTCCGAGCATGGGATTGTTTATGCGCATACCGTTCCAGGTCACCTGAGTATGGCTGGGGGAGGTTCCGCGGAAGGCCACTGTTGAAAGAGTGGCTCGCCCGTAACTCTTGACAAAGACCGACGAGTTGAATGTCAGTATGTCAGCCATTGAAAGGGCTATGTTTTCTTTCAGAGCGACTGAATCAAATGCGGTCTTCTGTACTCCGATCTCCTTCATGGGGCGTTTACCCAACACCACAATCTCACGGAGTTTATTGACACGGGGCGTATTCTGGGCATAGAAAGGCATAATAATGCCGAGACTCAAAACAATTGTCGCTATTCTTTTCATTTTCAGACCATGCATTATTTCCAACAGAACGCAGACGGGGTTACTCCGACATAAATCTCATCAAGCAGATCTCCTTCGCGTGAATAACGGTAAATCATACCCTGCTGCTGATAATCTATCGCATCTGCGACATAGACCTCCTCGTTGCCGGGATTAACCGTCAGACCGTAATATTTCGTATCTCGTGATTCCAGAAAAGGGCGCACAGGTATTCTGTTTGCCGTTACATCCATGCTCCAGATGTCATCATTTATCCAATAGAGCCGATCGCCGGAACCATTCAGCTGAAGTTCGCTCGGAGAGTCCCCGAGACGGAATCTGAACTCTTTCTCGATCTTGAAAGTGGCCGCGTCTATCCGGTAGAGCGACGGAGCCTCATAGCCGTAAGGCGATCCTTCATAGCCTCCGTCGGTCACTGTCCACAATTTACCATATCGGTCCAGGACAATGGATGTCGGCTGAATTCCCACCTCAAGCTGCCCTACGACTTTGTCCGTCTCTGTGTCGATCTTGATTATCCTGTTCTGATAGCTCCAGCAGTTGCAGAACACATATTTTCCATATTGAACCATCTGCTCCGTGGAACCGCTTTCCATTGCCATATCAGGGACCTGGATGTAGCCTGATATCTCATATTTTTTCGGATTCACTATAAATATACGGTTGTCCCAGAGCTGAGTGACGTATGCTTTCTCATCGTTCACGAAGTGGATATAGCGCGGAGACGTTAAATTCTCTATGCGACCCACCTCCTTGAATGTCACGGGATCTATGGCAAAAATGACATGGCTGTTGTTCACGACGATCCACCCTTTGCGGTCATGCATGGTCATCGATTGCGCCACGTCGCCAAGTCTCATTCCGTTAGCCCGGAAAAAGATTTCGTTCTCAACCTTGTTATTCAACGGATCATAATAGGAAAGAGTGGCATTCCCATATTGGAAATTACCCTCGTTAAGAATAAACAGTCCGTGGCCCGAAGCGTCAAAATCTTCCGGATCATCACCATAATCCCATTTCATGCACCCTGTCAGAAGCGTCATGACGCAAACTGACATCAATATTTTTCTAAAACAATCCATGATTCCGCTGATATGATAATTTTCAAAGCAATCTCCGGGACGGCCCTTCTCGTTTACCGGCCCGGAGATGTCTGACAGAAAAGAGTTATTTCTTGTTTTATACTTCATTTATTGTCTAAATATTCGATTATGATCTTCCTGACTTTGCAGCCAGGAAAATTGTCTCCAATGCAGATGTCACGACCTTATTTGACACAAAAAATCCGTGACTTCCTGTAAATATCCATACCGGTGACGGTGTAGGAATTCAAAGAATCACGGTCTGTTCTATATAGCAAAATGAAGTTATACGAACTTCTATCAGCTGAATTTCCGGATGCTCTGTAAGTTCCCGCAGAGACAAACATCAGTATGGTGAACACGGCAGGTCTTCTGACTCGTCCCGGTCATTCGCGTCTTCTCGCCGCAAGGGGCAATGACTTATTGCAAAAAACCGTTACATAATGGGGACTTACAGCAGCGGGTACTGTCAGGGATTCTCACCCTGTTCCCTTTTAAAGCTCCATATCGCCCGACTCTTCGGACAGAGCATACCGTTTCAGGCGCAAAGATAATTATTTTTCCTGATATACCAAATTCATTTCTTCACCGAAAGATCCTCAAAGCCGAACACTTCCGTCGAGACTTCACCAATAGCGCCACTGACAGCCAGAACCCCGCACTGCACTTTTATAAAATCCACATATTGCAGTCTGACAGGAGTTCCGTCAGCCATAACGGCGTTGGAGATTCTGAAACCGTTTCGCTGACCGGCTCCAGTGGTGCCGTCTCCACCAAGAGTGTCACTGCCGAGATTGTCGGCATATCCCCAGCCGTAGGGAGTATTGCTCCACTGGCCTGTCACCTGATTGAAACTGTTGTGAGGCAATAATCGCGTTCCGTACAACGTAAAATTCGGCTCAGTGATCCATGCGGGGAAATAAGAGTCCTGAGTATGCGATGTGTTGACAGGAATGATGCCGGAGTTGCCTTCAGAATCGGACCATACCAGATTCTGACGCGGAGCCGTAGGCCTGAAATAGGTAACGCTGTAGTCATGCAATGTCCCCGGCTGAGCGCTTTCTGAACCTCGGAGTTCATACCATTCGTCATCCGGAAGCCCGTTTCCGTTGACATCCTGCATGACCCACACTATTCCCGGTTCGTTGGAAGTGTCGTAGGCATTTCCTTCTATGGCGAAATCATAGTCTCCCCTACCTGCCGGAATACTGTGATCGAAGCCGACAATAATATATCCGCCGAAAGATCCCAGCGAGACGCTTTTGTTGTCCTCAAGACGCTTAAGCGCCCATTCCCTTGCCTCACTCCGGGTGGTGACCGGTTCCGTGAAATCCTGCTTGTCTCCTATGAACTGTCCCGGGGCCGCAGTGTATTCAAATACTTCCGACTGCATCGGGCTGGAGGCGGAAACAGCGGCACGGTAGCGGCTCTGTTCTGTTGCGGCAACACATTCGACCGTAACTTTAGCTGTGACGCAATCGCCGGTGCCGCTTTCAGTCACGGTCACGGCTATCTCATAACTGCCCGGCGATGAAGGTGTAAATCCGAATGCTTCGGATATACATCCGACAGAAACTCCATCGACAGCCCAGCTGAACTCAGGTGAATTGAAATATTTAAGTCTCGGAACGAGCAGAACCTGCCGTCCGGCAAAAGTGTAGCGGGTATTTGTTTCCGCAGCGAAATAAGTCTTAGGGAACTCGACTGAGTAAGGCATCTTTTCCACGACCTCTATTTCAATACTCTTTTCGGTAACGCCATCATCATTTGACGCCTTCAGCGTCAGGGTCTGCCGACCGATACGATCGGCCCGGAAAGTATATTTCTTCTCCGTACCCACTTTCTTCCCGTCAAGAATCCATTCGACGGAAAAACCGTCGATATCGTCAAACTGATATACCGGATCAAAACTATAGTCAGTATTTACGAGTACCTTCAGAACTTCAGCAGGAATTTTAAGTTCCACTGCAGGCGGAGTCAGTTCGACTACATCTATTCTGATCTCTTCTTCCGTTTTTCCGTTACGGTTCTCCGCTACGATAGTGACATAATATTCTCCTGTCTCCGCAAATGAAGTCTTATAGATCTCTGTGCGGCAAACCGTTTCACCGTCCATAATCCATGATACAGAACCACCGTCAAGATTACGGAACAGGGGGGCGATAGTTATCTCACGCCCTTTTTTTATGGTATATACACCCGTTTCGCTGTCTATGATGATTTCAGGTGCGTTGCCCGGCGTTACTTCCTCTCCGGTGATCACATCATCCTTGTTGCAGGAAACCGAGATTATCCCGGAAAGAACGAGAAGAAAGAGCTTGAAATATAATCTGGACATATATGTGAATTCATTGGTCTGTTTGAAAGTGCAAATATACTAATTTTCCCTCTCTTTCAGGTTTTCTCCCGCTATCTGTTTTCTATATCCGATTTTTTATTTAACTTTGTGCAACACTAACTAATTGTTTTTTTTATAGTTACATCCATGAGAAAACTTTTACTGCCTTTAGCGGCCTCTGTTGCGGCAATCTTCTCTGCCTCTGCTATCGATTATAATGTCACGGGTAAGATTTCCGGACTTGACGGGAAGAAAATGTATATGTTCGATTATGACATCAAGAAAAACATAGACTCTGCGCTCATAAGCGACGGTACTTTCACCTTCAAGGGTTCATATCCGCGTCCGGCGTTGGTCCGCATAGAAAACGGACAACATTTTTCAAACTGTGTCATCGATCCCGCTCCGGTCGTGGTTGACTTCACCACCCATCTCCCCTCATCGGGATCGGAAACTAACATGAAACTAAACATTCCGAAAGAGAAAGAGCGCGAGATCGACGTAAAAATAGGAGCGCTTCGCGACTCCATCATGGCACTGCAGATTCCCGAAGAGGAGAAGATCGCTATATTCGAGCCCAAATCCAAACCCATAATTGGCTCTTACATTGACTGGCTTGAAGATTTTATCGTTGAGAATCCCGACGGTGTCGGCGAAAGCGCTATAATGACATACGGAAATCAGATATTCATTGTCACTCCCGAAAAATGGAACGCCCTATACAACCGCCTTCCCGCTTATCTGAAAGGGCTGGAAGTCACTAAACATTTCAACAAAACATATTCACAGATGGCAAAAGCCGCCGAAGGCAAACCCTTTATCGACTTCATGGGTCTTACTCTTGACGGAAAAGACGCGAAGTTATCCGACTATGTCGGCAAAGGGAAATACGTACTCGTGGATTTCTGGGCCAGCTGGTGCGGTCCATGCCGGCAGGAAGCGGAAACCGTTCTGAAGCCCCTCTATCAGAAATACGCGTCTCACCCGAAATTCGAGATTCTCGGTGTCGGAGTTTGGGAAGACGCCGAACAGACGAAAGCTTTTCTCAACAAAAACCTGACACTCTGGCCCCAGATAATCGGCACCGGCCAAGAGCCCATGAACCTTTACGGCTTTCAGGCTATCCCGATGATCATTCTTTTCGGGCCTGACGGAACCATTCTCAAGCGGCAGCTACGCGGCGACAATCTTGTCAAGGCCGTCGAAGAAGTACTTAAATGACAGAATATGAAGCCCCGATGCAGTTGACAGTCCTGCACCGGGGCTTCTTTTTCCCCTGAGTATCACGAAAAATTTCAGTATTCGTAGGGGGTATGCTCTTTTTGAATTATTGCTCTGATCCGGGCTACGGTTTCCTGATTTGAGGCGGAAACATCCTCAAGTTCCTGAATGTCTTTTTCGAGATCGTAAAGCCTGATTTTATCATTTCCCTTTTTTGTTCCGGAAATGATACCTTTCCACTTCCCCATTCTGACCGCAATGTGTCCTATCTGGTCAGGATATTCCCAATAAAGATATTCGTGCTCTTTCTGGGAGGATGCTTGACCACACATCGCGGCGACGAAACTTATGCCGTCAGTGTGGGGCGAGTCTATGCCGGCGATTTCGGCCAGTGTCGGCATCATGTCCTGGAAACAACATATATGATCCGTTTCGGAACCGGGCTTTATATGACCGCGCCACATCGCTACCGCCGGCACTCTTATGCCTCCTTCATGAGGGAAACATTTTCCCCAGCCATATTCCGACTTGAAAGGGCCTCCGCTGTTGAACCACGGAGAGTCGCTTCCGCCATTGAATGTCGGTCCGTTGTCGGAGGTGAAGAATATGAGGGTATTGTCAAGAATTCCATCTTTTTCAAGCTTTTTCAAAAGTTCTCCGACCTGCCAGTCGAAATAACTGACCATAGCGGCATACGTGGCACGCGGATATCGACACGCAGCATATCCGCTCTGACCGAGATAGGGTTTCTCGTCGCCGAACTTTTCCACATAATAATCAACCCATTTTTTTGGGGCCATAAGCGAAACATGAGGCAAAGGCGTGGTCCACATGACAAAAAACGGCTTATTTCTGTTGGCGTCCACAAATCTGACAAGATCATCGAATATGAAATCATTGGCATAATCTTTCTGATAGAAACGCTCATAATTAGCGGGGTCATTCGGATCTTCACCATCGCGCAGATGCATGTAGTGGGGATTGAAGACCTTGTTGTCGAGCATCACTCTCCGGTCATCGGCATAGAGGAACGGTGGATAGTATGTGTGTGCCTGCCGCTGACAGTTATAGCCGTAAAAACGGTCGAAGCCCTGCCTGTTAGGCTCACCCTCCGAACCGGGATAGCCGAGCCCCCACTTGCCGAAACATCCGGTGACATAGCCTGCGTTCTGCATCATGCGTCCCAGTGTCATCGTTCCGGCCCTGAGCGGTGCCTGACCTTCGAGTTCCGGATGGACAAACATGGAATCATGGTTATTGACTGCACCTCGTGATGCCATTTCATTATTGTGGCGTATCTGCGCGTGTCCGGAATGCAGTCCGGTCATAAGCACACATCGCGAAGGCGCCGAAACAGGCGAACCGCTGTAGTGTTGGGTGAACCTGATGCCCTCGGCCCGGATACGGTCTATGTTGGGCGTTTCTATTTTCTCCTGACCGAAACAACCCAGATCTCCATAACCCAGATCATCCATTATTATATATACGACATTTGGCTTTTCGCCCGCTCCCATTGCCGGAATCGTCACCAGCGCTGAACCGGCGCAACCAAGGATCGATCTAATTCTCACTTTCATCGTATTTGGTTTTATCTTCAAATAATCATTATCATTTGGTCTGCAAGTAATCGATGTCAAAATCTTTTGACCGGAAATAATCGAGGGTCTTTTCTGTCAGCATCCGGAATTCATCAAACTGTTTCCGCTCACCTTTGTGCCACATAATTTCTGAGATTGCAAAAATACGCGGGAAAAGCCGGCTGTCAAGCATTTCCTGAGTCAGGTTGTAATCAGTCCAGAGGGCACATGTCACTCCAATGATGCGCCTGTCACCGCTTGCAAGCGCTGCGTCGGCCGGATTGGAAAGATAGGCTTCTTTCATTGTGAATGTACGTTCTGGTCCATAACCGCGCCAAGGCTCGAGAGGAAAATTCAGATAGCAATAATAGTTGGGGCTTAATATCACCTCATGATTTGCCGCAAGAGCGTTTTTCACTGCCAGATCCCTGTGGCCGCGGTAGTTCCACCATTGTATGACCGAATTATCGGGCAACGGATAACCGGGCGAATACACGACATCGCCCCAGAAAACCGCTTTACGGCCATGAGTCTTCAAATGAGAGGCAAGCTGCGCCGACAGCCACAGCTGGAGGTCATGGGTGTCTTTCAAGCCATTGGTGCGGATTCGGTTCTGGCAATCAGGACACTTTTCCCATTGCCCCTTGGGAGCCTCATCCCCTCCGAGATGGATATATTTTCCGGGGAACAGCCCGCAAATCTCATCAAGTATGATTTTCAAAGCCGCGAGAGTCGTGTCTTTCCCGGCACAAAAAATCCGGTCGGTAAATCCTGTCTCCGGAATCCTGACGGAATCCATGAAACACCCTAATTCAGGATAGGCCCTGAGAGCTGCCTCGGAATGTCCAGGAAGATCTATCTCCGGCATGATATCTATCCCGTAGGCGCCAGCGTATGCAACGACATCACGGATATCTTTTTTCGAATAGCTGCCCTGCTGCTGGACGCCACCGGCGACATAACCGCCTACCTTAGTCAGGCGGGGGAAAGCCTCAATTTCCGGCCGCCAGCCAAGTCCTTCGGTCAGATGCCAGTGGAAAACGTTCATCTTCAACATCGAAGCCATGCGGATATATTTCTTTATGCCGTCAACGGTCTGGAACTGACGACCAGAATCAAGCATGAACCCGCGCCAGCCACATCGCGGACCGTCGGCAACGGTCACATTACATGGAAATCCCTCGGATGAACCGAGCAACTGGCCGAGTGTCTGGAGGGCATATACGAAACCACGGTAATCGGAGACTCGAATATCGACATTGTTTTCTTTAACTGTCAGCCTGTATGATTCAGGCGCGATTTTTTCCCTGAGTTTATGGAATGCCGACACGCGGCAATCATTTCCTATGATCTCGGAGATCACGGAATAACGCTCTATCGTTTTTCTGACCGAATCGGGACAGATGACAGTAACCTTCAGCCTGCCGGGATCGCGCCTGACAGCGGCGCCACTGCACTCTATCTCCGACGGGACAGGCAGAATCGCAGGAGCATTTGCGCCCGACATAACCAAGAACATCGACATGAATAGTAAAAGGACTGGAGATCTCATCATTTTATATTTCGAGAAACAAACAGTTACAAAATTAGCGAAGTAATCCGAAGAATTAACATCTTCAGAAAGAATCATGAAGTTTTTTGCCAGCCGACAAATCTTTTTATGACAAAAATCCTGTTTTGACCTGATTTATTTTAGAGACCTCTTCATGAGAGTTCATGAAGAGGTCTCATTACCTAACACTAAACTAACCAATCTTTAGAAGTCATTCAGCACCTATGCCGTCATCCCAGCCGGGATTCTGTGTAAGTTGCGGATTAAGCACTCTTTCGTTTCGCGGAATCGGATAGAGGTAATAGTGCTCCGGCCATGTGTGGTCAGGAGCGGGATGGAAGGTCAGATAACCTTCGGCACCATCGCCAAAGACCGTCACTTTGGTTCCTGCGGGGAAATCGCTTTTCCTCACGTATTGGCCAAGTTTCTGCTTCATCATGTAGGAGCATTTCTTCCAGCGGCGAAGATCATCGAAACGGAACCCTTCGGAGAACAATTCGATTCGGCGTTCGCGTCGGATCTCCCAGAGCAGAGGCGAGACTTCATAATCATTCGGATAAGCCGGATCGCCGAGATCTCTCTTCGGATCGAAAGAAGAATTTATTTCCGAGACTTTCATGGGAGCTACATTTGCGCGAGGACGGAGCTTATTAATGGTGGCATCGGCGACCGCCTGATCGAAATGGCCCAGCTCGCATGCAGCCTCAGCCCAGTTGAGCATGGTTTCCTCAATACGGAAAATAGGCATATCTACTTCTTCGTTTCGTTGAGCTCCCTGCTCAAGATAGGTTGCGAAGAATTTCCAGTTGTTGTAGCCGAACGCCGACTTGTACCAAGGCTGATTGTTGAGAAAGAAATCATAGTGGGGAACCTGGCCCAGCACACCGCCGCTGAAACCCTGACGGAAAGGAAGTGTTTTCTGACGTTCCTTGGAAGTTCCGTAACCTATGCCGACGCGCTGAGCGAGACTGTCGATATATGCGCGGTCAGCGGGATCGTCGGTGAATTTCCATTTGTTGCTCCAGGCATCGGGTGCGCCTGAACGATCGACAACGTAGGGAGGAGTTACATGTAACCACAGACGATGGTCGCGGTTTGCGAACTCATCATACATATTGCGGTCAGAGATAAACACCGGACTTGTCCAGCGGGGCTTGCCGTCATAACACAGATAGCTGTCCACCATGTCTCGGGTTGGATTGTAGAAAGACTGGGCGGTGGTTCCTCCGATTGAAATAGCATGTGTCACACCTGCGGCATCGGAATATTCACGATACAGTATCACGCCGGCTACTCCACTGAGGCTTAGACTGGTGAAAAGATCATCATAACAGGGAGTCACATCGGGCATTGACTGCACGAGTTCCCTTGAAACGCGTTCACATTCCTGAAGATACTGTTCGGCGTTCTGCAAGCCATGATATTTGCGCCATGTTCCTTCAAAAAGAGTGAAGCGCGAAAGGAGTGCCTGGACAGTAGCCTTGTTTATGGTGTTGTTTCCGTCACCACCGACTTTTATGTTCTCTTCAGCATATTTCAGGTCTGCAAGGATATTCGCTGCCACCTGATCGCGTGGCGTGCGGGGACCTTCGATAATATCCATCTCGTCATCGGAGAGAACATGGTCGATCCAGGGCACATCGCCGTAGGCGCTGAGAAGTGAATAATAACGGTAGCTCCGGAAGAAATAACCGACACTACGCCAATGGGCTTTCTCTGCGTCAGTCATGCCGGAACCGTCTATGCGGTCGAGCATTATATTAACGCGGCGTATGTAGGAATAATAATCCCATGGGGCGCCGCTTCTTGAATCGGGAACGACAAATGTTCCTCTGATCCATGAACTTTCTCCGCTTCCGCGAGTTGAGTTATAGGAAATATTATCGGAGTTGGTTTCTCCGTAGCCGGGCACCGCAAGAGTTTCGTAGAGTCCCCATGCGTAAGCCTTGAAGTTATTATAGGTGGCGAAAGCGGTTTCCGCGGTAGGCTCGCTCAGCGGAGTCCTTTCAAGGAAATCATCATTACAGGATGTCAGAGCGGCCAACATAACCGCCGAATATATGATCTGCTTTTTCATTTCTTCAAATAATTTAGAGAGTTAAATTGATGCCGAACGATATTTTGCGCAAGTAGGGATAGGTCCACGCGCCGTTGGAAAGCATTTCAGGCTCAAGGCCCTTGGGAAGATGATCCCAGGTCTTCAGGTTTTCACCGGTCACATAGATTCGCAAATTCTCTATAAACAGACGTGAAATGATGTTTTTGGGAAGAGAATAGGAAAGTGTTATATTCTGCAGACGGAAGAAAGATGCGTCGGCAAGATATTTTGTCTGCGTCCAGCGGTTGTAGCTTGTGTTCACGCGGTTGTTGGCATAAGTTCTGGGGAAAAATGCGTTGGGGTTCTCTTCCGACCAGAAATCAAGCGTTTCCTTGAAATTGGTTCCCCAGTCGCCTGTAGGCCAAGCCAGCTGGTCCGTTCGCCAGTAATCACGCTTGCCTACCCCGTGGAAGAACATTGAGAAGTCAAAACCTTTCCAACTGAATCCTGCACGGATTCCATACTGGTAGCGTGGAGTGGTGTTACCTATAATTCTTCTGTCGCCCGGTTCATCGGCAGTACCTTCGCCGCTGTATATTTTACCGTCACCGTCATAATCCACATAGAGTATATCGCCGGGGTTCATTGTGCCTGCGCCGTAGGGCTTGGGAAGACCATCCTTAAGCGACCCGTCTTCGTTGAAATCGTCAGCCGTATAGAAGCGATCCGTAGTATAGCCCCAGATTTCACCGATATTCATACCCTCGTAATAGGTGGTGAGCAGTTTAGTCTCGTTTCTGTATTTTGTGATTTTGCTCGTTGAATCGAAAATATTAAATCCCACAAAGTAGTTCACCTGATCGATGCGGTCCTGCCAGCGAAGACTGAGTTCCCAACCTTTTGTGCGGAGATCCGCTGCATTCTGTCGTGCAGGTGTGGCGCCGATGATCCATGGCAGATCCATGCCCGGCGCGAGCATATCCTTAGTGTCGCGGCGATACCATTCGGCTGTACCGGTCAGACGGTTGTTGAAGAGGCCGAAATCGACAGCGAAGTCAAGGGTATAGACTTTTTCCCATGAGAAATTGGCACTGACAAGACCGGGGGCGCCGAGAGTGGTCGGTTTCTGGCCGTCAACAAGCCATGTAGTCTGATATATATTCATTGAAGGGATGTAGGGATAGTTGCTTGTAACCGCCTGGTTTCCGATAGAACCCCATGAAGCACGGAGCTTGAGATCGGAAAGAACCGGATGTAATGATTCCATGAATTTTTCCTGAGAAATTCTCCATGCCCCGGAGAAAGAAGGAAAGAAACCGAAACGATGTTTTTTCGGGAATCGTGAGCTTCCGTCATAACGTCCGTTTGCCTCCAGAAGATAGCGGTTGTCATAGTTGTAGTTCACACGATAAAACGCGCCGCGCACGGCATATTCCGAGAAGCTGTCGTTGGTAGTGGCGGTACCTGTCGCACCGGAAAGTGAAGGCAGATTTTCAAGAAGCACATCTTTTTTATTGGAATAGTGCTGCTCGAAATGACTCGATTCCTGATTATAACCCGCTGTCAGTCCTACATTATGACTGCCGATAGAAAAATCGTAGTTCGCATAGATATTCAACGCATTGTAATTTGTAGCGCCATTGGTCACGGAATAGCTGGTCGTTTCTGTACTGTTCATGATTCCGTTGAAATTCATCCCTATATACTTATACTGGTTGGCGTATATAGTGTTGTTGGATGTCGTGCGGTCGTAGGTATATTCACCCGTTACGCGAAGCCCCTTGAGAGGAGTGAGCACCACCCGGCCGAGGATGCGCAGATCGGTTGTCTTGATTCTGCGCGGTTCTGAATAGAGTACGTAGGTAGTGGAACATTCCGCCGGATAAACCACGCCATTCTGCTCATAAGGATAGATGTTCTGATAGGAAGGCAATGCTATGGCGCTGCCCCAGATTCCGTTTCGACCGCCTTGTTCGACGACAGAACGTTTCGCATTGGCATATCTCACATCCACCGATGTATTAAGCCAGCTGGTAACGTCACTTCCGAGAGAGACAGAGAAATTAGAACGGCGGTATTTATCCTTGTCTGTCACGAGGATACCGTCTTCATTCGTGTAACCGAAACCGATACGGTAATTGACGCGTTCGGTCCCGCCGGTGACGGCCGCATTGTGGTTCTGCTGGAAACCATGGCTGTCCATCATATCGGCGAAAATATCATTCTCGCGCATCAGAAACAGGTTTCCGCCTTCATCGAAGTAATACCCCTCGGGGTATTTGGAAGGATTGGCCATATAGTCGCGGATGTAGCCTTCCCACTCCGTTATGTTTTTGCCATCGACGTATGTGTCGTTGGCCCAGCCCATCTTCTTATACGCAAGCACCTCTTCGAGCGGCGAAGCCTTGTCGGGAAGTTCCGCAGCCTTGGAGAAAGAGAAATTATTTGAATATGAAAGATGTGGACGACCCTCTTTCTTACCTTGTTTCGTCGTTATGAGAATCACACCGAAAGCCGCACGCGCTCCGTAGATCGCTGAAGAAGCTGCGTCTTTGAGAATCGAAATGGTCTCTATGTCCTGCGGATCGATAAGGTTGATGTCCATGGGGACATTGTTGACCAGGACAAGAGGAGATCCTCCGTTGATTGAATTCGTTCCTCGGATGTTCAAAGATGCTGTTGCACCGGGAGCTCCCTGAACGTTTGAAGTCACCACAAGACCGGGGGCAGCCGCCTCAAGAGCCTGTGTGACCGATACGACGGGACGGTCTCCGAGGGCTTCCGCCACATTGACATTGCTCACCGCCCCGGTCAGATTTACTTTTTTCTGCGTTCCGAAACCAACGACCACTACTTCGTCAAGACTGTTAACTTTCTCTTTCAGAGTGACGGATGCGCCGTTTGTAGCGGAAATTTCAGTAGGATCCATTCCTATGTATGAAACAAGGAGTCGGGTAACATTTTCCGGTACTTTCAAGGTAAAGGCTCCATTGATATCAGTCGTCGTTCCTATTCCCTTTACGCCGACACACTGGACCGACGCACCGGTAACAGGCTCGCCATCCGAATCCATCACTACTCCTGAAACATTACGATAGACGGTAGAAGCTCCACCTGTGTTTCCGCCCGATTTTTCCGTTCGTGACGAAACTGCGCCCGAACCATCCTTGCGCGGAACAATAACGATGGATTTCTGAGAAACTATCTCATAGTTTAGTTGCGAATTCTTAAAGATTCGGTCAAGAACGCTCGTGACAGGAGCATTCTTAAAAGTGACGCTTATTGCCGGGAAATCCTTTAAATCCGCGTCCTTGTAGGAAAAACGATAGTCTGACTGGCGTTCTATCTCTTTGAGAACGCTCTGTAAAGATTGATTTTTGGCACTGATGGTTACATTGGAGGCTCGCCTGGCTTCGAGAGTCTGCAATCCCGCGAATAGGCACAGCAACACCATAAAACATCGAAAGACGGAAATGGTTCTTTTCATGTCAAGGTTGTTTGTTTTTGTGATTTTAATGATTGTTTGACATTAAAGACACCGATTACCTTCTATCGTACCTGATATTTTTTATGTTCTATAACATGTTTTTTGCACAGATGACACCTGAAACATTTCAGTAAGGCAACTCAAAACCGTAAATACGGCTGAGTATTTTAAGAGTTGTAGCGAGATCATTCCAGGGTAGAGTGCCGGTGAAATTACTGCGTATGCTTTGTTTGATTGCCGGGGAAAGAGTTATCTGATATGCTGTCTCGAGACTGTTTATCAGTGAATCGGGAGAAACATTCGTATAGACAAGCTCATCGGTTTTCCAGTCGGCGGAAATGGCATCAGCTTTTTTCATGATCTTCATCTTGCCCGTCATTCTGTTTATTATGGCTACTTCTCCCGCTTTCATCATGGCCGACTCATTCGATTTTTCAGCTTTAAGAGAAACCGATCCGCTGTCAAGAATGATTTCAGCATCTTCATTAAGGTCATTCGACCGCAAGCTGAAAGAAGTTCCCAATACTGTGACCGAAAAACCGTTAGCGGCGATACAGAACGGATGTCCCTGATCTTTCACAACTTCGAAATAGCCTTGGCCTACAAAATTCACATCACGCTCGGCGTCGCCGAAATTCTTCGGATAACTGATCTTTGAGTCGCCGCGCATGGTCACCAACGAACCGTCAGGCAGTCGCACCACCGCTTTCTGCGACCCGCAAGTGCTGACAACAGTCTCCATGTCAACGCTGTCGGAATGCTGACCGATCCATAAATATGCGACAGCCCCCAGAAGGAACACGACAACTACCGCTGCGACAGCAGAGAAAATTCGGAAAAATCTTGCGGACCTGACGTCTCTGTCTTCGTCGTTTCCTTCGCTGAATTCTATTCTGGAATCGACTTCTTTTTTTATTCTCGACAGAGCCTCCGAGTCATAGCGGCCGATCCTTACATTTGAATCGGTCTCTTCAGGCATGAGCTCTACCGCCTCATCCTCCGACATGGATTCAAGCCTGTCCCTGAGTTTCCGGAGTTCCTCAGGCTTCAACTCACCGGATCTGTATTTATTCAACAATTCTCTCATTCAAGTGAACTTTGGCTATTGCGATGGTTATTATCTCTGATAGAGACACAGAATTTCTAAAAATGTACCTGATTTGCAGTCAAAATCAACAAGACGACCGAAAAAGATCTGACATCCAACACCTCACGCAGTTTTTTCAAAGCCTGCGAAAGATTGTTTTTAACAGTCTGAAGACTGAATCCGGTCTGTTCCACAATCTGTCGGTGGGATAAACCGCGGTAACGCGAGAGTATGACAATCTTTCTCTGCGTCAGCGGCAACGCCAGAACAGCCGATATGACATGTCGGCGGAATTCATTATATTCAATGTCGGTTTCTGTGGAATGGATCGAAGACAGGTCACCCTCACGCAATTCGTCAAGACAGCATTCGACGCTTATACGCGAACGATAACAATTGATGATTCGGTTTCTGGCCGATCTATAAAGCAGACTTCTGAGCGAAAATTCGGCCCTTATATTGTTTCGTGCGTTCCATAAAGCCACAAAAACATCCTGCACGACCTCCTCCACGTCTTCTTCACAATCAAGATGTCTGCCGACGAAAATCAGGATTTCGGAGGCATAGAGACCATAGATTTTTTCAAAAGCCCGTTTATCGCCTTTTTTCAGCCGATTTATAAGGTCTTTTTCTCTTTCCACGGGGATTAGTCTATCTGTATCTTCAATATAATGCCCCGGATTTTAACTCATAAAATCCGGAGCTTCTTAGTAAGAAAGGGGTTAAGGCTGCGGTTTTCTCAGTCGATATTTCAGAATACGGGGAAAGTGGATGTCGAATCCACGAATTTTCGGCGCCATTCTTCCTCACTCATGCAGAGAATCATTATCCCCTGCACGAAATTCACGATTGTCCACAATCCGCAGGTTACGATAGAGAGAAGGATATTGATTATTCCGGCCGTAGTTTTTCCAATGAGGAAATACTGTATTCCGAAGCCGCCGATTAGAAGAGCGAGGATTCCGCATACGAGTTTTCGAGAATCGCCCGAGGAGACATTGTCGTATCTTGATGCGTACTGCATGAGTTCGGGATAAGTGAAGAGCGGTTTCCAGTCGCCGCCGTTGGCACTGACGGGGGTATCGCGAGTGACTCCGTAGGCTCCTATCTGTTCTTTCGTCATGGGGCCGATTGTCTGGCCGTTGAACTGAATGTAATATTCCATTTTATTATTCTTTTTACGTGATTGATATCACCGGGTTATTTATTCTACATTTGGAACGGGACCGTACTTGTTATCAGACTCCTGACTTGGCTGACACCACCATACAAGCAGGAAGATCCATCCTATACAGCACACAAGATTCAGAAGCACCCACCATCCGGAGCGGCCGGTGTCATGAAGGCGGCGTATAGCCATGCCGAGATTGGGAAGGAAAAGGATCAGCGACAGTATTCCATTGGTGCAGTACCACGACATGGGCAGCATTCCCGACGACGGATCGAAATCCTGCATTATGAACGGCATCGAGACCGAGCTTAGGATTGTGTTCAGAATGAACACAAAAAGCTGCCACCACCAGAATTCGGATCGCGAAGTGCGCCCGGTGAAAACGGCATATTTGCTGAATCCGCGCTTTATGGCTTCGCCAAAACCTATCTGCCGCTGATAACCGCAGGCCACCGCAGCAGAGCCGGAAGAGAGGATTTCCATCAGGTCGGGATAGGTGTAAAGCGGACGCCATGCCCCACCCTCGGCACTCACCATTGTGTCACGGTTAACTCCGTAAGCAAAAATCTGCTCCTTTGTCATAGGGCCTGTGACCTGCCCCTGATACATGATGTAATACTGCATGTTGTAAATTTTGAAATTTATTTTGACAAAAATATGAATTTTTTCTATTAAACGAAGAAAAAAGCGGTCTAAACTTTTAACAAAAGTCTAAACCGCTCTGTTTTCAGTCTTATTATTTATCCAAACTCAGATTTAATGCCGTTGCATCACATCGGAGGACGACCGCCGCCACCGGGAGGCGGTCCGCCGGGTCCACCGTGACCGCCGTGACGTCCCGGGCCGTCGAATCCTCCGCCTCGAGAGGCCGGCTCCTTTCCTTTTCCGAAGGTGTTGAACTTATAGCTGACGGTGAACATGAAATAACGGGTCAGATCATTGTAGGAGATATCAGATATATAGTTTGCGGTAGCCGTGCGGGATATATTGGATTTCTGCTGAAGAAGGTCGTAGGCCTTGAGCGACAATGTCAGTGATTTGTTGCGGAGCAACTGATAGGAAATCGATGCATTCCACATCCACTCCTTTTTGTCATATCCCTGGGAGTAGCCGCTTGTGGCAGTATATGAGAGATCCGTATTCAATATGATCCCTATCGGAGTGTAGTAATATCCTGAAAATGTTCCTCCGTAATTATGAATCGTCATATTTCCGGAATTCTTCGTCTGAAGGGAGTTCATTGTGTGCTGGATAGTGTAACGCGGACGAAGCTCCAGTTCGAGATTTTCCGGACGGAAAGCTATTGCAGGCATGAAATTCACTGATATAGCGGAACTGCGGTTACGGTCGCCGTTATTGAAACCTATGCTCTGATTGTACATTGCGAACGTATGGGCCGATACTTGCCAGTTCTTGTTTCGCAACGGCTGCGAAAGCATCGCCATCAGGCGGCCGCTCCAGGCGCCGTTGACATTTACGTAGGTCGTTGTCTGACCACCCGTCTGGGCATTATAGGTTGTCTTGGAAACGATACTGTTCTGGACTGCCGAGAAATCGCCCATCACCATTATGGATCTTTGGCTGGCCATGTTGAAATCCTGGAAACGCAGGCGCAGACTGTGGGTGAAGGAAGGATCAAGATTCGGATTACCGACGATGATATTCATGGGATTCGAATAGTCGGCCACAGGCTGAAGCTGAGTCATCGACGGCTGTGAGGAACGACCCATATAGTTCAGCATTATCGAACGGCTGCGCCCCATCTTGTAGCGGTATCTCAGGAACGGAGCGAAGTTCCATACCCATCGTGTCGGAATGCTTTTCGCATCGGAAATAAGATTCTCGCTTTTCGACATCTGGGGCACGAGAGAGAGTCCGACATCGATATTGTGGGTAGATGAGACATGCTTGAATCCCACGCGGATATCCTGATTGAAATAATCGTTACGGAAGCGGTTGGAAAGCGAGTCATTGAACACCAGATTCTCATAGTCGATCCAGGGCATGGAGCCTGCAGCAGGGTCATCGGGATAAGTGACCGGATGATCATAGACCATGCGGTCGGAATTGTTCCAGCGATACTGCGCGCGATAGGCGAACGTCAGGAAATTGCCTTTCTTAACATCTCCGATCGGTTCGGTCCATGTCAGGCGAGCGCTCGCATTGTCACTCCATGTGTGACCGAACTCATATTGGTCATAAAGGTCGATAGAATCGTTAAGCAGGAAGAAACGAGAGAAAGAATAGGCATCGGAATGTTCACGCACGTTCGAATGGCTGTAACGCAGATTGACTGAGAATGAACGTCCCGGCTTGTTGCGGAATTTGTGACTGTAGATAAGCGAGGCCCCGTACTCGAACGAGTTTCCGCGTGAACGGCTGTCGTTGAAAGTCTTGCTGACCTGGGAACGTGATGCGTCGCCCGCATAGATCATGGTTGAATCGACTGATGCCGATTTATTCATGTTATATGAGAAATTGGGGCGGAAATCGATCGTATTGAATGAGTCGGGATTCCACTGAATGCGGAAATCGCCGCGCACATTGTGGCCTTTGTCGCGTTTGGCGCTCCAGGAATCCTGGAATGACGTCGAGTCTGCGAAAAGATACTGCCGGTTCTGCGTCTGATAGCTTTTGCGGTCTGTATTGCTGTACATTATATCGCCGCCGACGCGAAGCTTCTCGCCATTGCCTACATTGAAGTTAAGACCGAGCGCTTTGGAAGTGTTGATACCGTTTGACCCTCCGAAGCGGCGGAAGCGGTTTCCGTTGCTGTCGGTGAAGCCGAGCTCGTTTATATTGTTGAAGTTTCCGAGAAGCGTAATCTGGTTCTCGTTCCAGAAACGGTTGATGTTGAACGAACCCTTGTATCGGCTGTCAGTACCGTAACCGCCTTCGATAGTGCCGAAATAACCGTTTTTCATACCCTTCTTCACAGTAAGGTTTATGACCGTCTCGTCTTCACCGTCGTCAACTCCCGTCAGACGTGCGAGATCGCTCTTTCGGTCCACGACCTGAAGCTTGTCTATCATGTTGACGGGAAGATTCTTGGAAGCGACCTTAGGGTCATCGGAGAAGAATTCTTTTCCGTCAATGAGGATTTTTGAGACTTCCTTACCGTTAGCTGTAATCTTGCCGTCGGAACCTACTTCAACTCCTGGGAGGCGTTTCAGAAGATCTTCGACAACCGCGTTAGGCTGAGTCTTGTAGGTGTCGGCATTATATTCGATAGTATCCTCCATTACTTTGATGGGAGTCCTGACACCGACAACACTGACCTCGCCGAGAAGCACACCTCCTGATGACAGGCGTACCGTGTCGAGTTTCACATTGCTTTTCTGAAGATTCACATTGGTGAAATTGTCCTGATAGCCTATGAATTTGGTCTGGACGATGTAACGGCCCGATTTCAGATCGGGGAAACTGTAATTTCCCTTGGAATTTGTTGCGACCCCGGCTACGAATGAAGAATCCCGCGCCTGCAACAGACGAACCGAAGCACCCTCGACCGGAACTCCATCCTCATCCACCACAGTTCCACGAATCACCATCGAGTAGGCTGTAGCTGATATAGCCAGAAGGACCGCAATGAAAAACAATTTTCTTAAAGAAGTTTGCATTCTTGATATAAATATTAGTTGAAACCTATTGGATTATTTATTTCACGACATTTCAGACAACAAAAAAACGCAATGGTTTAACCCTGCGATAAAGCTTTTGCGCGTTAACCCGCGAATAGCTTCAAAACATATCTTAATTACAGATTTTAACATACGGAATTATCGACTTTTTTTATTCTCCATTTTATATTTCCCGGCCGGAGTTCCGAATCTTCATTCATGGAGAATGTTATTTCAATCCAATTGTTTAAAACCTTTGGACAGTCAAATTTGTCTTATATATAAAGCTGATTCAATATTATCGGTCAGTACTTATAAAGACACACGACTATGAAGACGGTAAGGAAACTTTCATTAATGACGGCGGCGCTTCTGACGGGTTCCGTGTCATTGAATTCATGCGACGCACTGTGGGACGCGGACATCTCCTATAACGATCCCTATTATTACGGCAACGGATACTATGGCTGGGACGGAGAATGGCTCCCCACTCTTGCAGGCGCTCCGTTGATTTCTCCATATTATTACGGAGGTTCGGCATTTCCTGTTGGCAATTACCGTCCCGTATATCGGCCCGGCGATAATCCTTGGGGCGGTCCTGTCAATGTAAGACCGCCAAGACCCGTCACCGGTCCCGGAAATTCAATCGGCAACATCAGGCCCGGGCAGGGTGCCGGCAATTCCAATAACGGGCGTCCGGGGTTATTGCGTCCCGCTCCCGGAGCTTCGACCTTCCCCAACATAAAAGGGTCGAATCCAGGTATTCAGTTACCCCCTGCAGGTTCAGGATTCAAGTGGACACCCCAGACATCTAAAAAATAATACCTGACGGCATAAAAAAGCCGCAGACAGAGATGGGATATTCCGATTAGTTTTTGTAATTTTGCCACTTGAAAAAAATTACAAAGCGTGGAACCCAAGTATATTTTCGTCACCGGAGGCGTCGTCTCCTCCCTGGGAAAAGGTATTATCTCCGCATCGCTCGCTTGTCTTCTCAAAGCCCGCGGCTACAGAGTGACCATTCAGAAATATGATCCGTATATAAATATAGATCCGGGCACATTGAATCCTTATGAGCATGGTGAATGTTACGTCACTACTGACGGTCGCGAGACAGACCTTGACCTCGGACATTACGAACGCTTCACCAACGTTTGCACAACCAAGGCCAACAATGTCACCACCGGTCGCATCTATCAGAATGTCATAGACAAGGAACGTCGGGGAGACTATCTGGGAAAAACCGTACAGATCATCCCCCACATCACCGATGAGATAAAGCGCAACATAATGCTCCTTGGCAACACCGGAGACTACGACTTCATAATTACCGAAATCGGAGGAACGGTGGGCGATATAGAGTCGCTGCCTTTTCTGGAGGCCGTGCGCCAGCTGAGTTGGGAAATGGAAGGCAACAGCATCTGCATGCATCTTACCTATGTCCCCTTCCTTCACGCGGCAAAAGAACTGAAGACCAAGCCGACCCAGCATTCTGTCAAGAAGCTGCAGGAGCTCGGAATCCAGCCCGATATCCTTATTCTGCGCACGGAACATGACATACCTGCCGGAATGCGCCGCAAAATAGCACAGTTCTGCAATGTAGCTCCCAATGCTGTATTCCAGTCAATAGATCTTCCGTCGATCTACGAAGTGCCCGTTGCGATGCACGCCCAACATCTTGATGAAGTAGTGCTCGGAAAACTTGGGGTTAATCCCGAAGGCGAACCCCACATGACACCGTGGATGAACTTCCTGGACAAAATGCACTCTGCCAAGCAAACCGTCACCATAGGGCTTGTAGGCAAATACGTCGAGCTTCAGGACGCATATAAATCCATCAACGAAGCCCTTTTTCAGGCTGCCACCTACTGCGACCGCAAACTTGACCTGCGTTATATCCACAGCGAGAAAGTCAACAATGCCAATGCCGCCGAGCTTCTGAAAGAGATGGACGGAGTGATTGTGGCTCCCGGTTTCGGCCAACGCGGCATAGAGGGAAAATTCGCGGCTCTCAAATGGTGCAGGGAAAACGATATCCCTACGTTCGGAATCTGCCTGGGCATGCAATGCATGGTGATCGAGTTCGCCCGTGATGTCCTCGGTCTCACCAACGCCAACTCCACCGAAATGGATCCTTCCACTCCAAACAACGTCATCGACCTTATGGACGAGCAGAAAAGCATATCCAATATGGGCGGAACGATGCGTCTCGGGGCCTACGAATGTAAACTCGAGCCGGAAAGCATTGCCGGGAAAGCCTACGGGAAGACCATTGTCAGCGAGCGCCACCGCCATCGCTTCGAGTTCAACAGCGACTACCGTCAGCGCTACGAACAGGCAGGGATGAAATGCACGGGAGAAAATCCCAAGACCCATCTTGTGGAAATTGTGGAAGTACCGAGCCTGAGATGGTTTATGGGAACCCAGTATCATCCCGAATACACCTCGACTGTCCTCAATCCTAATCCTCTTTTCCTCTCTTTCATGAAAGCCGCCATCGATTATCAGGCGGAAAGAACCAACCAACAACCAACTAACTGATGAACAAGACCAACATTATGGGTATCCTGCTGATCGGGGCCATCTTCATGCTATGGATGTACTTCAACCAGCCCTCAGCAGAAGAACAGGCCCGCATGGCAGAGAAAGCACGTCAGGAACAGATCGACGCGCAAGCTTCAGGCACCGATACCAAGGCCAAGCTCACCGACACTGCAGTCACTCCGCAGGAAAAAGCGATAATCGCATCGACAATCCGGGAATTCGGAAAAAAAGATTCGACAGGTCTCTGCGTTCTTAACGCTCCGGCCGCATACATGACAATGGCTCCCGACTCCGTGATCGGAGGCAATGTCACTCTTTCCGACGGATCGAAGGTTGAAATGAGATCAATCCTCAATTCAAATTACGGCAATCTTCCCAAGACGAAAGCCGCTGAAGCATGTGCGGTATTGAGAAAAGCGCTTGCCGATGTGGCCAGATACCGCGGGTTTGCTTCCCATCTTGCGGGCGACTCCGCCACCGTGCGCCTCGAGAACTCACGTCTGGCACTTGATATCTCTAACAAAGGTGCACTTATATCACGTGCTGCGGTAAAAGGATACCAGCGATTCGATTCAACGCAAGTCTGCCCTATTGAGCCAAAAACCGACGGATACGGATTTACACTGACTTCCGCAAGCCAGAGATTTGACACCCGCGACTTCTACTTTGATATAGTGGAGCAGACAGATTCTACCGTAACCCTGAAACTTCAGCTCGGCGACGGTTCTTCGTGGGGAATCCGCTATCACCTTGCGCCTGACAGCTACCTGGTTGACATGCAGATCGTGCAGGAAGGCATGCAGAATGTCATTCCGGCCTCTGTCACGACTATGGAATTCAACTGGGATCAGACAATGGCAAGAAATGAAGAAGGCAGAATGTTCGAGGAACAGAACTCGGCCCTCTATTACATGACTGTCGGTGGCGACGTTGAGAACCTGAGCGAAACATCGGAAAAGAAAGAAGAAGTCACGCAACGTCTGAAATGGATCGGTTACAAAAACCAGTTCTTCTCTACAATTTTCATTCCGAACACCAATTTCACAGGCGCAGATCTTAACTCGGTTCCCCTCCCCGACAATGCAGCATATCTGAAGAGAATGACAACGAACGCGGAAATGGACTATTCGTCCACCCACGCAATGCCGGCCGCATTCACCATATTCATCGGTCCGAATTCCTATCCTCTTCTCTCTGACCTCGAGGAGAACATCACTCCCGACGAAAACCTTCACCTCACGAAACTCATTCCGCTGGGATGGAGCCTCTTCCGCTGGATCAACACCCTCATCGTGATTCCGGTCTTCACATTGCTCGGAAAATATATCGCTTCCTACGGTGTGATCATTCTCATTCTGACCATCTTCATCAAGCTCATACTTTTCCCCTTCACCTACAAGAGCTACATGTCGCAGGCAAAGATGCGCGTGCTCGCTCCCGAAATAAAGGAAATAAACGAAAAGTATCCCGGCCAGGAGAACGCAATGAAACGCCAGCAGGAATCAATGGCACTCTACAGCCGCGCAGGTGCATCGCCCATGTCGGGATGTCTGCCTCTGCTGCTCCAGATGCCTATCCTCATCGCCATGTTCAAGTTCTTCCCCTCGGCCATTGAGCTCCGCGGCCAGTCGTTCCTTTGGGTAGCAGACCTCTCCGCCCCCGACTATATCATCTCGCTCCCTTTCTCCATCCCCTTCCTCGGCGACCGTCTCTCGCTGTTCTGCCTGCTCATGACAGTGACCAACATCCTCTACACGCGCATCAACATGCAGAGCCAGCCCGGAGGAAACTCTATGCCCGGAATGAAATGGATGATGTATCTGATGCCTGTGATGTTCCTCTTCTTCTTCAATAATTATGCCGCAGGCCTCAGCTACTATTATTTCCTCTCGCTTCTCATCACCATCATCCAAACCTACATTTTCCGTCAGGTCGTCAATGAGGAGAAAGTGCGCGCCACAATGCGCGAGAACGCGAAGAAACCGAAAAAGAAATCCGGTTTCATGGCACGTCTCGAGGAAGCCCAGCGCAAACAGCAAGCTATGCTTCGCGAGCAGGAAAAGCAGCGCGGCAAACGCAATGGCGCGAACAGACGTTAATTCAACCCTAAAAATCAATATAATATGATTTCAAACAAAGTACAAGACGCTATCAACGCGCAGATCAATGCAGAACTCTGGTCTGGCTATCTCTATCTTTCAATGGCCATGAACTTCGAAGCCATGGGCCGTCCGGGAGTCGCAAACTGGTTCCGCATCCAGTTTCAGGAAGAACAGGCTCACGCCGAAATCTTCATCAATTATCTTGTACAGCGCGACGGACGCGTAAAACTCGAGCCTATTGCCGCTGTTCCTCAAGATTGGGCTACCCCTCTTGACGCATTTGTTGCAACTCTCGAGCACGAGAAGAAAGTAACCGCTATGATTAACGATCTCTATGCGCTTGCCGAAGCTGAAAAAGACTATGCTACACGCGACCGTCTCGCCTGGTTCGTTGGAGAACAGGTCGAGGAAGAAGACAACGCCCGCCAGCTCATCGACAAATTCAAACTCATCGGCGACAACGGAATGGGCCTCTACATGCTGGATCAGGAACTGGCCGCCCGCACATATACAGCTCCTTCTATTCTTTCAGCAGAATAAATTTCCCTACATACCACCGACAAAAAAATCCCGGATCGCTCCGGGATTTTTTTATTGAACTTGATTTGACTTTCTGAAATAAGTTCAAATCAGTTTATTGGTTGAAAGGTGGAATCAGACGTTGAACAGGAAGTGCATTATGTCGCCGTCCTGAACCACATACTCCTTTCCTTCGATATTCATTTTCCCCGCCTGACGCACTGCTGCCTCCGATCCGAGCGTCACGTAATCGTCATATTTTATTACCTCGGCGCGAATGAATCCCTTTTCAAAATCCGTGTGGATTATACCGGCACATTTAGGTGCTTTCGACCCCCTCAAGAAAGTCCATGCACGAACTTCGTCGGGACCCGCAGTGAAATATGTCTGCAGATCAAGGAGAGAATAGGCCGACCGGATCAGACGGGCAACACCTGACTCTTCCAGACCGATTTCCTGAAGGAACATCTGGCGGTCCTCGTAGGTGTCCAGTTCGGCAATCTCAGCCTCTGTCTGAGCAGCAACCACAAGCAGCTGCGCATTCTCCTCGGCGATCGCTGCGCGGACAGCATCCACGTAAGCATTGCCTGTGGCAGCCGAAGCGTCATCGACATTGCAGACATAAAGGACCGGCTTATTGGTCAGAAGAAAGAGGTCGCGCGCGAATTTCTGCTCGTCGATAGTGTCGAATTCAACCGTGCGTGCCGCTTTGCCCTCTTTCAGGGCCTCATAATAACGGCTAAGGACTTCATATTGCATCTTTGCGACTTTGTCACCGCCGGTCTGCGCCTGCTTCTGAGTGCGGGCCATGCGGCTCTCAACTGTTTCAAGATCCTTGATGAGAAGTTCGTAATCGATGATCTCCTTGTCGCGGACAGGATCGACTGTACCGTCAACATGGGTGATGTTATCGTCATCGAAACAACGCAACACATGTATGATCGCATCCGTCTCCCGTATGTTGGCAAGAAACTTGTTGCCGAGACCTTCGCCCTTGCTGGCGCCTTTTACGAGGCCGGCGATATCGACAATTTCTACCGTAGCGGGAACCACACTCTTCGGCTTACACATATCGACGAGCGTGTTCAGGCGGTCATCGGGGACTGTGATGACACCGACATTGGGTTCGATTGTACAGAAAGGGAAATTGGCCGACTGAGCCTTAGCGTTTGAGAGACAATTGAAAAGAGTGGATTTCCCGACATTGGGCAATCCCACTATTCCGCATTGAAGAGCCATATATAGGGGTTTTGATTATTATTTGATATTAAAAAGACATGCAAAGTTACATAAAAAACCCCGAATACCAACATGTAACAGCCTTTTCAAGGCCTGACCGATGCAGGAAAAGCCTTGCTGCCACTCTCAGGCAAGATGGATAAGTTTCCGGAATATATCGACTGTTTCCGGATTTCCCGAATATTTACCCTTGTCCTCGCTGAGTTTGCATGTCGGGCAATAAAACGGCCACGATTCCGTGATCTTGACATCGGTCAGCTTTATGACTATGTTCATCGGCCTGACGTTTTTGAAATCATTGGTGAAATGAGTCCCTATTCCAAACGACGGAATACATTTGTTCCTCGCATACTTCTGGATTCTTATGGCTGAATCAACATCAAGTCCATTGCTGAACACTACCTGTTTGGTTGCGGGATCGATCTTCAGGGAACGATATTTATCGACAATCAGGTCAAGCTGTTCGAAGTCATCTCCGCTATCCACCCTTAGCCCTTTGAACATGTTTGCGAAATCCTCCGAAAAATTCAGGCTGAAAATGCGCCATCCGTAAGTGTCATAGAGAAACGTTCCGAGCGCGCCCCTGTATGTGTCGGACCACTTGCGCATCGCGATATGGTTGGCCATCTGCGGCCCGTACATCCCGGCGATGGCACAGACAAACTCATGGGCCATGGTCCCGACCGGCGTCAGGCCGTATTTCATGGCGAAATAAACATTGCTTGTGCCCACGAAGCGTCCATCTCCCTCGGCTTCCATGCCGCTGTCCCTCAAAGCCCTTATGACAGTTTCCTGAGCCGCGAACGACGCCCTGCGCCGTGTCCCGAAATCGCTGAAACTGCAACCTGCTTCAAGCAGGCGCCTCCCTTTCTCGAAGGTCTTCTCATAATAAGCATCGTAATCCATACCTTCCGACTGGCCGGTCATGATGTAATAAAGTTCGGAGATAATCGCCAGCACCTTGACCTCGAGCAATATGGTGCTGCTCCAGCAACCCTCGAATTCCACAGAGAGATGGCCTGAGGCATCCTGACTTACACTGACAAGACGCCTGTCATATCGGAAACCACGCAAATACTCGCAGAACCAGGCCGGAATGTAGCGGCACCTCGTTTTCAGAAAATCCACTTCCTCATCGGTTATGACCACATTTTCAAGCATGGCGATCTGTTCCGCAAGCTCTCCGGCGAAGCCCGGAGGATAGACGGTATTGTTTCTGTCCATAAAACGGTATCTCACCTGCGTGCGGGGATAATTGTCTATAACCGCGCAACACATGGTGAATTTATATAGGTCATCGTCCGTGAAATGAGTTATTATCGGTCGCATGGGAAGGTTTATTGTAAGTCATAATCCATAAGATACCGCTGACTGCGGCAACTTTCTCTTTATAACAATCCGGTGCCTCTTTGTGTTGCGCTAAGTTTTCATCCGCCCGGTCATAACCGGCTGCGGGGAAATTGGTATTATTTCATGTAAAAAAGGTTATAGCCTGTTATCCGGATTTTATAATTTTGCCAATGGTAAGTTGAAATTTTTTAAACTGTCAAGTTTTATGAAAAAGACCTCGACACTGATATTATTCTCATTAATTATTCCTTTTCTCACATTTAAACCAATGGCACAACAGATTATCGAGAATCGCTTTCGGAACGGAGTGAAGAAAGAAATAGTCCAGACAGCAGGGCGACAGCAGCTCGGAGAGTTCGCGCCCGAGTTCGCGCATCTCAACGACGACATTCTTTTCGGAGAGGTATGGAGCCGCAATGATCTTCTGTCACTGCGCGACAGGAGTCTCGTCACAATAACCTCACTTATAAGCCAGGGAATCACCGACTCGTCACTCACATTCCATCTTCAGGAAGCCAAAAAGAACGGAATAACCCGCACAGAGGCTGCCGAGATCATCACTCACATAGCGTTCTATGCAGGGTGGCCCAAAGCATGGGCAGCATTCCGGCTCGCTAAAGATGTCTGGAACGACGACATCAAAGGCGACGACGCCAAAGCCGCATTCCAGCGCGAAATGATTTTCCCGATCGGAGAACCCAACACCGCCTACGCCCGCTATTTCAAAGGCAACAGCTATCTGGCACGCGTATCGGCCGATCAGATTCCGTTTGCCAATGTCACCTTTGAACCCGGATGTCGCAACAACTGGCATATCCACAAGGCTTCAAAAGGCGGAGGACAGATGCTGGTCGGTGTTGCCGGACGCGGTTGGTATCAGGAAGAAGGAAAAACCGCGCAGGAGATCCTCCCGGGAACGGTAATACACATTCCGGCCAATGTCAAACACTGGCATGGCGCAGCACGGGATTCATGGTTCGCTCATCTTGCATTTGAAGTTCCGGGAGAGAACACGGAAAACGTATGGCTAGAGCCTGTTTCCGATGCCGAATACGAAAAACTCTGAAAACAATTGACCTGAATTGATCCAAAAGGGGGCGCAATCGCGCCTCTTTTTATTTTCCGATTTTTCAGAGATCCATTGAAACAAGATTAAAATAGCCGGCGTATGTCAAGGATCGTTTTTCACTATATAAACGGGACATTGGACGTTTGACGGATCAATAGCGTTACAAAGAGAGAGAGGATGAACCATGAAACGTTAATTTTGTCTTTCGATAAGTTTTTTCACGTGATTTATATTATATTTGCATCCGGATTGAGAGTGCTCTTTCCACGACATATTGAAATAATAGAAGCGTTATGCTTATCTTGTAAGTGAAAACGTAGGAAATTTTCGACCGAGCAAGGATAGCATAGTGGTTCTCACGCATATAGCGTGGGCTACTATTGTTACATCTGCTCAAATGGTTTCCTACGACCTTCACTTAAGACGTGGCATAGTTGGCTCACGTTTCTGCATTATAAATTAATCTCTCCAACGAGCCAATAGAGGGCGATAAGATAGTATGAGACGATTCTTTTTTTCAATTCTTTTGTTAATTGGCATTATTGGTATGGCTACGGCTTCCTCCGTGTTCAAGTCACTCGATAATTTCAATGACAAAACTACTGTGATTGTTGAAGTTGATTCAGTATCTTCAACACCAGTCCTTCAAGATGTAGTGTTTCATAACGCAGGGAAAGCCTATGAATGCAAAGAGCTAAAGACTACTCTTGTCAGTAGTAAATTCACCATTGCGGCAGGGTTTAAGAAATTTAAGACCTTTGAAAACTGCTATCTAACTTTCATGCTTAATGGACAAATGCAAAAAGTTAGGATAATTCCTGAAAATGCTTTCCTTCTGGGAGGATATAAGGATGTCACATTCAAAAAATAAAATGCAAAATGAAGTTACTTAGATACATATTATTCATCTTACCGTTTATATTAGTTTCGTGCGGAGATAAAGACGAACCCTACACAGACCTGTTTTCAATTGCCATAGAGTTGGATGAACAAGGAGGTGAAGTTCATATCATCAAGCACGAATGTGAGGTAACGGTCAATGGAGAACAGCAATATGTTCATGTCACGCTTTCGGGCGATTTCGATGACTTAAGCCTTCTGCCTCCCTACAGTTCTCGCGATTGGTCTATGGTCACTATTGGAGATTCATCCATGAGTATCCTCATCCTTGCAAACAACTCCGGAGCAGTGCGAAAGGATAATGTCGATTTTGTGGTATCAAAAGGATCTGTCAGGAATGAAGGTACTATTTCAATTGTGCAGCTTCCCAATTAATGCACAGAGTAGGCTATATGCTTTGATTAGGATGGCATCATCGACATGACGTGAAAGCTAATAAAATATTAATTAATCCTCCATACATGAAAACAATCGAAGCAAACAAAGAACTCATAGCGGCATGCGGCCTTTACTGCGGCGCATGCCGTAAGTATCTGTCGGACAAATGCCCCGGTTGCCATAATAACGAAAAGGCTTCGTGGTGCAAGATAAGGTCTTGCGCTATAGGTAATGGTTATCACTCTTGCGCCGAATGCTCCAAGGATGTAAATGAGTGCAATACGTATTCCAATCTCATCGGAAAGATATTCGCCTTTATTTTCAGGTCAGACCGCCCGGCTTGCATCCGCTATATCCGCGAGCATGGCGAACAGGCTTTCGCCGAAGAAATGACTAAACGTAAATGTCAGACAATTAAAAAGAAATAAATCATGTTTATCGCAATTCTAAAGTATAAGAAACCGTTGAGCGAGGTTGACCGCTTCCTTCAGGCGCATCGCGAATATCTTGCCGAGCATTATGCCGCCGGTGATTTCATCGCTTCCGGCCCACAGACTCCTCGCGTTGGAGGTGTGATTATGATTAAAGCCGAAAATCGCACGGGGGTGGAGGCTATAATCGCACAAGACCCTTTTAACATCAACGGCATCGCCGACTATCAGATTGTGGAATTTACTCCGACAATGTTCTGTGACGCTGTTCTTTCAAATTTCTTATTGTAATTTGTTGGTATATGGTAAAATTAGAGGATGCTGTTGAAATAATATCTGCGCTTGAGAATGCAGGAATCAAAGTGTTTATTGATGGAGGCTGGGGAGTCGATGCGTTGCTTGGCTATCAATCCCGGGCACATAGTGATATTGATATATTTATAGAATCTTCCCATAAAGATAGCGCACTCAAAATACTATACGCCAATGAATATAAGGAAATAAAAACGGACTATACTACTTCGGATCATTCCGTTTGGAAAGACAAGAAAGAACGCCTCATCGATTTACATATATTTTCATATAGCTCCAATCTCAATTTTATATTTGAAGGACAGGAATACCCAAGAGAGGTTTTCTCAGGAAAAGGGAAAATCGGGGATATAGATGTAGTTTGTATACCTCCCGAATATCAAGTACAATTCCATTTAGGCTATGAGCGTGACGTTAATGACATAAAGGATGTTTTAAAAATTTGTGAAACCTTTAACATTGAAATTCCATCAGAGATACTGAAGGAAATTCCACATTAAGACGACTAATATGCCATACATATCGATTGAAAGCGGACAGCTCACCTCTGAACAGAAGAAACAACTGATAGAACGGCTGACAGCAACAGCCTCCGAGATAACCCATATCCCGGAGCAGTTCTTCACGGTTACAATCAAGGAACTGCCGGACGAGAATTTCTTTGCTGTGCAAAGCGCTAAAGCGATGACGGCATAGGCGGCAAATCCATTGATGAGATTAAACGCAACTACAAAGGATGAGCCTCACATTACGTCCATATCAACCTTCGGATGCCGCAGTGATTACATCGTGGCTTAAAAGCGAATATCTTATGCGGCAATGGTGCGCCGACAGATATGAGCGTTATCCTGTCATGCCCGAAGATATGAACGAGTATTACGAACGATACATTGACGGACAACGTTCACGCGCATTTACAATGGTGGATGGCGATGACATTGTCGGGTACATCACCTTGCGTACTCCGACAGACGACCCGGCGGAACAGCGGCTGGGATTTGTCATTGTCGATGATTCTCGGCGTGGCTGCGGGTTAGGCAAGGCACTTGTTACAATGACAGTCAAGTATGCTTTTAAAACTCTTGGGGCTATGAAAGTGTCACTCGGTGTCTTTGAAAATAATCCGTCCGCCATCCATTGCTATGAAGCGTCTGGATTCCATAGTGTTTTAAGGCATGATACCGAGAGCTATGAATGTCTGGGCGAAACATGGAACTGCATCGAGATGGAACTATTACCATGAGCCAAAGGAATCTTAGTGATATGACTCTGGCAGAACTATGGGAACTCTTCCCAATAGTGCTGGCTGCATATAATCCTGATTGGTCGGAATGGGCGAATGAAGAAATAATTAATCTTTCAGCATTGCTAAAAGATTACTGTCCGATTATCAACCATATTGGAAGTACGGCTATTCCGAATATTCAGGCAAAACCTATAATTGACATTCTTGTCGAGTTTAATCCCGATATCGACTGGGTGCGAATCAAAGAAAAAATGGAAACGGCGGGATATATCTGTATGTCAGTTTCCAATAACCGCATGAGTTTCAACAAAGGATATACCTCCGCCGGGTATGCCGACAAAGTTTTTCATATCCATTTTCATAGAATCGGTGACAATGATGAAATACTTTTCCGCGATTATCTGATTGCACATCCGGAAGTAGCTGAAGAATATGAATTATTGAAACTATCGCTAATCCCTAAGTACAAAAATGACCGCGACGGATATACCGAAGCAAAATCCGAATTTGTACGACGGACTATAAAACAAGCCTTAGAACAATGAAACACAAAATATATCCGTGCTCGAGCGACACACAGACGGTGTATCTGAAATCGGTTGTCACGCGCCCGTCAATCTAAGACGGAGGAAAAAATCCGCAAGGCAATCCACGCAATCAGGAATGGTAAAATAGAGCTACTGGAGAACCTATGACCCCCTTTTAGGCGACAATGATATTTCAGTTGTTCGCAAAGGAGGTTTTTCTGAATTCCGAAGGGCTTTGCCCGATAATGCGCTTGAACAGACGGGTAAAATGCTGAGGATACTGAAATCCGAGATCGTAGGCTATGATAGCTACATCATCGGATGACGACAGTAAACGATGTTTCGCTATCCTGATGATATGGTTGGCTATAAAGTCTTTGGCATTGACTCCGGTCTCTTTCTTTACCAGATCTCCGAAATATCCCGGCGAAAGATTGACCTGATCGGCAAAATAGGCGACTGACGGAAGCCCACTTTTGCACTCCTCGCTGTCGAAATAATGCTGCAGGGATTTCTCAAACTTCCGGACGACATCGGAGTTTACGCGATGGCGTGTTATGAACTGGCGGTCATAGAAACGATAAAGATAATCAAGGAGCAGCTGAATGTTTGATGAGATGAGACTCGCTGAGTGGCGGTCAACAGGATGTTCAGTCTCGCACTTTATTTTTTCAAGGCAATCGAGAAAAAGTTCTCTTTCCTCCTGCGACAGATGAAGCGCTTCCATCTGCGAATAATCGAAAAAGGAATATTTGTCAATCGTGGCACCGAGCGGAGTATCGAAAATAAGGTCAGGATGGAAAAGAAGACCTATCACATCGGGAGCAAACTCCTCGACTTCCATATCTATTCCGACAATCTGCCCCGGCGAAAAACTGACTATGGTTCCCTCCTGATAATCATATTCGCGGCGCCCGTATTTCAAAGTACAATTAGTCCCGTTCTTAAGGAAAAGCGCATAAACTCCGTAGGTCATCACGATATGATTGACGGATTTCGTTGCCTTTTTGAGATCCACGACAGATACCAGCGGATGCTGGGTCTCGATGCCGAACAGTTTATTATAGTCGTCAACCGAAGATAGGGTTACTTTATTCTGAATCTTTTTCATATCGGCAAAGTTAGCCGATTATTTCCATAATTCACAACATAATGCTAAAATTGGTAAGCACTCAGCGAAACTGGTAATCCTGCAAATAGACTTCGATTGATCTTTTTTTCGTATTTTTGCCGCATAAACTATTTGAATCATCTGATAAAACATCACATTCATGAAAATACCTGAGGACATAGAGCAACTTAAATCAGGAAATTGGATTAACGGTTTTACCGACAATATCACCGCAGGACTTGAGAAATGCGAGGAACAGTGTTTCATCCTCAACTCTCTTCCGCCTTCTCAGAAAGAACGACGCCTGACAATCCTACGCGGTCTGTTCGGTTCCATTGGAGAAAAGTACGTACTTCATTCCCCGTTCCGCTGCGATTTCGGATTCAATATCCATATCGGTGAGAATTTTGTAGGCAATTTTAATCTGACCATTCTTGACGAAGCGGAGGTAACCATCGGCGACAATGTGTTTATCGGTCCCAATGTCACTATTTGCACAATCATTCATTCTCTTGATCCACATGAACGCAACGAAGGGATCATGCGTGCCAGAGCTGTTAGGATTAAAGATAATGTCTGGATCGCCGCTAATGTAGTGATTCTTCCCGGAGTTACAGTCGGAGAAGGAGCAGTTATCGGCGCCGGAAGTGTAGTGACCAAAGATGTGGCGCCTTTCACACTTGTAGCCGGAAATCCTGCCCGCGAGATAAAAAAGATTCCTCGTTGATACGTCGTCACCAGGCAAGCTTATTTGATTGACCCGGTGCCGTATCGGTAATTTTGGTAGGCATTACCGTATTTTATATAAGCCTGAATATTGTGAGTTTTATAATTTTGTAAACAAAAAAACACAGACAATGATTAGAAAGACATTTGTAGCATTAGCATTAAGTCTGGCGCTTGGATCCGGCATGGCTCAGACTGTTCAGGAACCGGCTAAGGTTTATTTCACATCAGAAATAACTCCGGAATCGCTTCTTGATATTTTCAAATCACTCGGAGTGAAACCCGAAGGCAATGTAGCTGTAAAAATAAGCACGGGAGAATCGGAGGAAAGCAACCATCTGCGCCCCGAACTCATCGCTCCGCTTGTGAAAGAAGTCAAAGGCACCATCGTTGAATGTAACACAGCCTACAAGGGCAACCGTTCGGACACTGAATCACACCGACGCGCCATCGAGCAGCGCGGCTACGGAAAGATAGCCGTTGTGGATATTATGGACGCTGAAGGCAGCATGCCGCTGCCAATGCAGGATACTACATATTTCGCCGACAATCTCGTTGGCAAGAATCTTGCCAATTATGACTTTATGATCAACCTTGCACATTTCAAAGGCCACGCTATGGGCGGTTTCGGAGGTGTCATAAAGAATCAGAGCATAGGTGTGGCTTCGGCCGACGGAAAAGGACTCATCCACACCGCAGGTCTTTTTGCCGATGCAAGCAAAGCTTTCAACAAGCCAAAAAACGGGCAGGACGGTTTTCTCGAGTCAATGGCCGGCGCAGCCCAGTCGGTCCACAATTATTTCAAGGGCAAGAAAGGCATCGTCTATATCAATGTAATGAACAATATGTCGGTTGACTGTGACTGCAACGGACACCCCGACAAACCTATGCTCAAGGATATGGGCATTCTGGCATCGCTTGACCCCGTAGCTCTCGATCAGGCTTGCCTTGACATGGTGTTCAACCACACTTCGGCTGAAGGAGATGACAGCGCGCCGCTTATCGAACGCATCAACACCCGTCATGGCACACACACTGTCGATTATGCCGAAAAAATAGGCCTCGGAACAAAGAAATATGTTATTGTAAATCTTGACTCTAAATCAGCCAAATAATGAACTGATTTAAACTTATTGCAAATTAACATTTCGAGTATTATTTCGAGATGATTTCGACCTTTTTGAAAGAGCAATGGGGTTCCATTGTGATTGAAAAAAGGGAAGAAAGCGGTCGGAATCCTGCCGAAATGGTAAAGCCGAAGGTTTCCGTCAGTTCTGAATTACATTTTGAAATAAGTTAAAATCAGTTCTATATAAACGATGACATTCAGATCGACAATCGTATTGATTTCTGTATCGTTTTTTTCGGCTCTTGAATCTTCAGGAGCCGAAAATATTGATACCGTCAGGACTCTTGACGAAATTGTGGTAACGGGAACGAACAATGCCGTTCCTCAAAGGCTCTTGCCATATACCGTATCCGTCATAGACAACAGTCAGCTCGAGGCTACGGGACAGACCCAAGTACTGTCCGCTTTGTCAGGAATGGTGCCGAGTCTTTTTGTTTCACAACGCAGTATTTTCGGATTCGGAGTCAGCAACGGAGGATCAGGCCACATAAAGCTCAGAGGGATTGGCGGCGACCGTGCAAGCGCTGTGCTGATGATGGTTGACGGGCAGCCTCAGTTTGCAGGAATCTATTCCCACCATATAGCCGATTTCTACGACAAGGAATATGTCGAGCGCATAGAGGTGCTTCGCGGCCCCGGATCGGTTCTCTACGGCTCAAACGCTATGGCCGGAACCATAAACGTTATTACAAAGAATGCCCCGGGAAACGGCGTACGCACAACAATACGGTCGCAATACGGGTCCTACAACACATGGCTTTCATCAGCGACCAACACCATAAGACTCGGGCTCTTCTCATCTCTCGTTTCCCTCTCTTATAACCGCACGGACGGAACCGTCGATAACTTCGACTTCAAACAGGCAGACGGCTACGCGAAAATAGGGTATGATTTTTCCGACAAATGGCACGGCTATCTCGATTACACTCTCATGAATTTCCGTGGCAAGGACCCTATCTACCCTACTCTGTCAAATCCGGTATCTACCGACATCTACCGGCAGAACATAATCCGCGGAGAAGCGGCCCTGACCATTTCAAACAATTACGGGACAACCTCCGGAACCGGGAGAATCTATTACAGCTACGGCAATCATTTCATCGATGATCCCCGCCATTTCCACAGCAAAGATGACCGCCTGGGACTGATTCTCTATCAGAATTTCAAACCCTGGGAAAACGCGTCGGCTACTGTCGGTTTCGATTTCGACTCATATTCGGGAGAAATACCCGTGTCGGGTGGAAATAACCATACCGAAGGCTCCATGAGCACCATCGGACGCAAGACAATCAAAGAATACTCGCCATATCTCACTCTTTCACAGATGTTTTTAGAAAATCTCATCAATATTAACGGAGGTCTGAGAATGGCTAACAGCGACAAGTTCGACACGCGGTGGATTCCACAGATTGGCTTCGCCATGAATTTCGGTAAAGCATGGACTGTAAAAGGGAACCTTGCTATGGGCTACCGTAATCCTTCTTTCCGTGAACTCTATCTTTACAGGATGGCGAATCCCGATCTTGAGCCGGAAAAGATGATGAATTACGAGATATCGGTTGCCAAGGCTTTCTCTCGATATTTCACAGCCGAACTTACCGCCTACTACAGCAAAGGCGACAATATGATCCAGACGGTTGACCAGAAAAACCAGAACACGGGCCGTTTCATTAACAAGGGCATAGAAGTTTCGGCCCACAGCCGGCCTCTTGACAACCTTCGGATCTCGGCGACATACAGTTACCTCCACACATCGCTCGACAATCTGGTGGGCGCTCCCAAAAACCAGTATTATATCGGATTGGAATGGAGTCCCTGGAAATTTCTCGACTTGGCGACAGATCTGAAAGGCACGGGAGGATTGTATGTGGCTGAAGGCATGCGTCATCAGAATTACGCGCTGCTTAACCTGAAGGCGACATGGAAGGTGTGTGATTACGTATCTCTGTTCACGCGCCTTGAAAACATTACCGACGCCCGCTACACAATCAACCGTGGTTATGAGATGCCCGGTTTTACCGCTATGGGAGGTTTCAAACTTCAATTCTGAATTTTCAGCCTGACAGTCACTGATAACTAAAAAGCGGATTCTTTATCGGAACCCGCTTTTTAACGTCTGTCTGTTATGCAATGTCATGCCGGCGTCCACTTGCAACGGACCGGAGAGACGATTGCGCCTTCCTTTTTCAGTGCAGCAAAAGCTTTGTCAACAACTTTGCGGTCAAGACCGGTCAATTCTGCGACCTTACCGGCATTCACTGGTTCACCGGCTTTACGCATTGCCTCAAGTACGATGTTTTTTTCGTCCATTTCTATTAATGATTAAAGTTTGTAAATAATAACCATCTTCAGTCGTTCAATGTTCACCGGAATCATTATCGCGGTCCTTCTCTGCGACCTTAGACATAATATATAGTAGTCTAATAGACCACTTTGTCAAGGATGCCGGAGAGACGGGCGAGGAGGATGCCGTAGTTCGTCATCGGCACGCGCTGCTCTCGGGCACGCGCCACACGCGACAGGATATGCCGGCGGTTGAACATACACCCTCCGCAGTGAATCACCAGCGAATACGGCGTCAGGTCGTCCGGGAAATCCTTGCCTCTGACGAAATCTATCACCAGCCCCTCCCCTGCCTTGCGGCGCAGCATAGCAGGGATCTTTACGCGACCTATATCCTCGTTTTTCGGAGCATGGGTGCAGCTCTCCGCTATCAGTACACGATTACCGTCACCGAGAGCGTCTAACGCCGATGCACTCTCCACAAAGTAGTCGATGTCACCCTTGTAGGCCGCCATCAGTATAGAGAACGACGTGAGACGGCTGCCGGGCGGCGTCATTGCATATACTTCCTTGAATACTTGCGAGTCGGTGATGACCAGCGCGGGCGCAGATGACAATCCTTCAAGCGCGCATGGCATAGTGGCGGGAGTGCAGCAAATCGGCACGCATCCCCTGTCGAGAAGTTCGCGGATGGTCTGCACCTGCGGCAGGATAAGACGTCCCGCCGCAGCCTGCGAGTCCTGCGGCATCACCAGAAGCACAATGTCGCCAGCATCGACAAGCCCGCGAAGCAGGCTCACATCACCCGAATCCGACGGCATAACCCTCAACAACGCCTCTATCACACAGTCACGGCTCTCCGTTGGCCTATTGATGGAAGTGACCACGGTTCCCTCCGGCACCATACCGCGCAGGTCGGCCTTCGATACGATCTCTACCACAGGTATCTTCCTTCTATCCAATTCCTGCCGCCATTCAGTCTCACAGATAGTGTCATGACCTGTAAGGAGAATGGCGATGTCAGCCCTGTCGAGAACCTGACGCGTAGAAGAAATGCGCCGGTCGCCAAGTTCGGAGACATCGTTGAAGCCGGCGGTGTCTATCAGTACACACGCTCCGAGCCCGGGCAGTTCCATAGGCTTGAATACCGGGTCGGTAGTGGTGCCGGGAATATCCGAAACCAAAGAGGTGTGCTGTCCCGTGAGCATATTTACGAGCGACGACTTGCCGCTGTTGCACGCCCCGAGTACGATTATATGCATTCGGTTGGCCGAAGCCACTGTCTGATTCATATTCACTTCACTGTCAGAATCTGAAATCACGCTGTCCTTCCTGAATTTTCCTGAGATACTCCTCCGTTTTCTCGCGCACCTTCGGGTTCGGGATGCTGTCTAGACTGTTCCTTATCATGGCGAGACCCTTGCGGCGTGTCGATTCCGATGCATAGTCCTTCAGGTACTCCATGAGAGTAAGCATCGCGTTCGGCCCGCAGCAATTGGCAATCTGGCCGTTTTTCAGCAAGGTCATGAACCGGTCGCCTGTGCGTCCCTCGCGATAGCAAGCTGTGCAGAAGCTGGGGATGTGACCTATGTCGAGTAGCCATCCCACCACCTCGTCGAGAGTGCGCGTGTCGGAGACATCGAACTGCTGAGTATTCTCCGGCTCCTCGGCATATCCTCCCACCGACGTGCGCGATCCTCCGCTTATCTGCGAGATACCATGGTCGATCACCTTCTCCCGGACCGCGGGAGATTCACGTGTGGACACAATCATGCCGGTGTAAGGCACCGCGATCCGGAGCACGGCGACAATCTTACAGAAGAGGTCGTCGGAGATAGCGTCCGGGAAGTCGGCGGTCGATATGTCATCGGCGGGACATATTCTGGGCACGCTGATTGTGTGCGGGCCGACACCGAACCGTGCCTCGAGATGCTCGGCATGCATCAGTAGTCCTATGAAATCGTAGCGGTAGGTGTTGAGCCCGTATAGCACCCCGATACCCACATCGTCGATACCGGCCGTCATCGCCCGGTCCATAGCTTCGGTGTGCCACGCATAATCGCTCTTCGGGCCGGCGGGATGAAGCCTTTCATAGTTGGCCTTGTTGTAGGTCTCCTGAAAAAGAATGTAGGTGCCTATGCCGGCATCGCGCAGCCGGCGGTAGTTATCGACCGTGGTGGCAGCGATATTCACGTTGACACGCCTGATGGCACCGTTGCGGTGATGTATGGAATAGATTGTCCTGATGGAGTCGAGAATATACTCGAGGGGGTTGTTCACAGGATCTTCGCCGGCTTCGAGAGCAAGGCGCTTATGGCCCATGTCCTGAAGCGCGATTACCTCCCGGCGTATTTCCTCCTGAGTGAGCCTGCGACGCGGTATCGTGCGGTTTTTCACATGATAAGGGCAATATACGCAGCTGTTGACACAGTAGTTTGACAGATACAGCGGTGCGAACATCACTATGCGGTTGCCGTAAAACCGCTGCTTGATATCACGCGCCAGTTCTTTCATACGTCGGCACAGCTCCGGGTCTTCACATTCAAGCAACACTGCCGCCTCCCTGTGGGTCAAACCTTTTCCCAGAGCACCCTTGCGGAGTATAGACTCCACAAGACTTCTGTCGGCGGCATTGGCAGCCGCATACTCCATGGAGGAGAGAATCTCGCCATGGTCTATAAAGTCGGTGGCTACCGATGATTTCGGATCATACATATTGATAATTAAAATCTCCTTTTTCAAAACTAAGTTCATAACCGGCGCCAGCGAGTTCCCGCTTCAGGGCGTCCAGCCCCTCGATGGCCTCTCGTCCCCGGCACATCTTGCCGTTGTAGAGTGAGTAGCTCTCTCTCACCTCCGGCGGGGAGGCGTTGGGCATCACCACATTGGCTCCGGCAAGTATTCCCTTCACCCTCCCTTCTTTGCCAACCGTGGCAAGGGCCGTCGTCGAAGGTATATTGGCGTTCGGGAACATAAGCCGCAGGATAGATATCAGTCTGAGCGTCATATCGACGCTTCCTGAGGGAAAACCGGAGAAAGGCGTCGCGCTGTGTGGAATGAAGGGTCCTATGCCTATCATCTCCGGGTGGAGAGCAGCCATATACTCCAGGTCTTCCGCAATTTCGCAATAGGTCTGGAACGGACTTCCCACCATTATGCCGGTGCCTGTCTGATAGCCGAGTTGCTTCAGAGTTTCCAGACACCGCAGACGGTTGTCGAGCGACATACCCGGAGGATGCAGCCTTGAATAGTGATAAGGATTGCGCGTCTCGTGCCGCAGTAGGTAGCGCGTGGCTCCTGCTTCATAAAACGCCGCATACGCGGCATCCGGCCATTCACCGAGCGACAGGGTGATGGCTGCATCGGGAAACAGCCCGTGGACCTGCGCGACCATGGAACATATCGATTCCACCGTGGCGGCAGGATCCTCGCCCCCCTGGAGCACGAACGTTCGGAAACCGGCTTCGTATGCCTTTCCGCAACATTCCACTATCGTAGAAGTGTCGAGCGAATAGCGGCTGAGACTGCTGTTATCGCGGCGCAGACCGCAGTAAAGGCAGTTGTTTCGGCAACGGTTGGTAATCTCTATGAGCGCCCGGGCATAGATCTTGCCTCCGAATACGGCGCGCGCAACGCGGCGCGCCGCATCATGGAGATACGCAATGTCTTCCGGAGACGCGTCAGGAGCAAGCAGACGCCGATATCCGTCTGTAGCGGACAGGCATCGCTCTTCCTCAAGTCTGTCAACCAAATCCTTGTACGCCCCGGTCATAACCGTTACCTTACAACTGTCAGTAGGTCTTATCCTTCTTGAGGAGTTCCCGATCGAAGCGACGCTTCCCATCGGTGACAGTTGTACCTGAGCTGGGACCTGTGATACAGCCACCCTCGCATGCCATCACCTCGATGAAATTAGCTGGAGCCTTTCCGGTCTTAGCGAAAGCGCCCAGCATGGCTATCGACTTCTTGTTAATGTCGGCAACCTGCATTGCCTTCACGGCCTCAGTATCGAGTTTCAGATAAGACTTTACCGCCTCCGTCACGCCGCCGCTGCGGGCGAAACCATGGGCCTCGCGCACCGACTCGAACTCCGGATCGGATGGCTGCGCGGCCTTGAAATCTATGTCGTAGGCATCAAACAGCGAGCCAAGTTCCTCGAAAGTCATCACAAAGTCAACGGCTTCATCTCTTCGGCCCTCAATGCGCTTGGCAATGCAGGGACCAATGAAAACGGTGAGCGCGTCGGGATATTTCTCCCTGACAATGCGTGCGGTGTAATACATAGGCGAGCCTGTTGACGATACGTAAGGCTTCAATCCGGGCAGATGCTTCTCGGTAAGCTGGATGTAAGCCGGACAGCAGGAGGTGGTCATGAATGGCTGTCCCTGTTCAATCTTCTCGAGAAGTTCCTTCCCTTCATTCTCTGTAGTGGACATAGCGCCCTGCGCCACCTCAACCACCTCGTGGAATCCTATGCTCTTCAAGGCACCATAGACCTGCGGAAGCGTGGCCTCGAACTGGCCGAGGACCGCGGGGGCAACCATAGCCACCACTTTCCGGCCGGCGCGGATGTTCTGAAGCACGTCGAAAGTCTGCGAAATCTCGAAGATGGCGCCGAAGGGGCATGCGTTCAAGCATTTTCCACAATAGATGCATTTCGACTCGTCGATATGCTCGATGCCGTGCTCGTCCTTGGAGATTGCGTTTACTGGGCACGCCTCCTCACACGGGACTGGGATATAGACTATAGCGTGGTAAGGACAGCTCTTGTGGCAGATGCCGCAGCTGATACATTTGTTATGATCGATGTGAGCTTTCCCGGTATGCTCGTCAAGGCTTACGGCACCTTTCGGACAGTTGTGGATGCAGCTTCTGGCCACGCATCCCCGGCAAAGGTTGGTAACATCGTATTTGATCTGCACACACGAGGAGCAAGCCTCGTCGATCACACACATTATATTCTTCTTGATATTTTCCTTGCCGGGACGCTCGGTATCCTGACGGGAAAGCGCGATCCGCGCATATTCCGACAGCGTGGTGAGTTCATCGGTCTCGTCGCTCATATCGAGACCGAGCAACGGAAAGGATTTGTATTTCCACACCGCTCTCTCCTTATGTATGCAGCAACGTCCGGGATGTTTCGAGTGACGCGGACTCAACTCAATAGGCAGCCGGTCGATCTTCTCCACCAGCATTCCATCTTTCCAAAGCTTCACGAGCTCTGTGAGAAGACGGTGACGCACTATCATGATATTGTTTTTGTAGGCCATTATTTATAATTACTTAAGTGATGATTTCGGCCCGCAAAATTACAACTTTAAATCCTGATTACGAAATATCATGGCAATTATCTTGTTTTCAGCCTTCGGAGCGAGGCAAATCAGGGCCTTCCGAGGGTGTAATTAGCGAACCTAAGAGGTCATATCTCAATCATACACAAAAAGAGAGTGCAACCCGATGAGCTGCACTCTCTTTTATTATCGTTTATTATGGAGCTTATTTCACTTCCTCAAATCTAACCATATCTGATTATCAACATTTAGTGTTGCATGATACAAATATGTGATTTCAAGTTCATAGGAATGACATCGGTTACTTTGTCGTTTTGGGTCTTATCTTGTTTCTTCCCATTCCTTTTTAACTCGCTCGACTTCCGCGATCAGCTGCTGCTCTGTGGGAAGATAGAGTTGATATTTAGATGCAACAATTGTGTTATTGTCCGAGGGAAGGGTCATCTTAACCAATGTGTCGTTTTTGGCAGTGCATAGTAATATTCCGATTGTGGGATTCTCCTCCGGGAGTTTCTCCGTACGGTCGTAGTAATTGACATACATCTGCAATTGTCCCAGATCCTGATGAGTTACCTCGCCTGTCTTTAACTCAAAATCACGAACCGGCGAGCAAGACGGTTGTAAAAGACTAAGTCGATAAAAAACTCATCATCTTCGAGTAATATCCTTTTTTGACGCGCTACAAAAGTGAACCCATTTCCAAGTTCAAGAATAAATTCTTGTAAGTGATTAATTAATTCTGTTTCAAGATCACTCTCGTAGTAATGTGCTTTCTTTTCCAAACCCAGGAATTCCAAAACCATAGGATCCTTGACAATTTCCTGCGGTTTTTCAGGCTTCTTCTCTTTCCTTGCCATGGCAAGAACCGATTCCTTGTCGTTACTGAGTAGCAACCGCTCATAGAGCATTGAATTAATCTGACGTTGCATCTGGCGTGCAGTCCAGCAATTATTTGCCGCTTCAAGCTCGTAATATTCGCGCTTGTCTTTGTCAGAGATTGCTATAAGTAACTTATATTGACTCCAGTTGAATTGCGTCCGCAGTGTGGACGCAATTGGAAATTCAATATAAAATTGTCTTGCACGTTCCAATTGGCGCTGTCCAAAACCACTTCCGTATTCGGGTTCTATCTCTTGAGCAAGATTCTTTATAAGACCTTTACCATACTCGGCACGGGCTTGGCCGCCCTGTTCTTCCTCGACAATACGTCGTCCTATTTGCCAGTACATCTGTACGCGACAAAAGTCAACTGATCGGACAGCATTAGACCGAGAGGTTTCAATAATCGAGCGTATTTCAGATACTAAATTCTTCATGAGTTTATGATGACTGGTTGTCAGTTATTTTGCAAGCTACAAATTGATAGCCCATTATCTATTGAGGTGACGGAAGTCTTGCCCGACCCATTGGGTCCGGCAATAACTATCGAGACGGGGCGATGATTACTTCTTGTGCGAGCGAGTGAAGAGCGAAACTCGTTTCGGCTATTCCGAGTGCAGCCAAGATCGGAATGTAATTCACTTGCTGCCATTCTTTATTCTATTTATGGCATCGCCCCATTTCTCTTGAGCCGCCTGTGCAGCTGCTTCAATCCCGGCAGCCACACGCTCGGCAGCCCGGCGGGTGCTTTTGCGGGCATCTTCGGCAACTTCACGCATAATCTGAGCCATGCGCTCGTCGCCCGGCTCCTCCATCGACGTCAGTCGATAACTATTCATCTGCTCTTCCGACATAGTATAATCTTTTCTTATTCAACGCCAACCTTTAGCTCGCGATAGGTCAATAGCGAATATCGACCAAAGGTCGGTTCGCAGTGCCAACGGCAATTGAACCTATCGCAAAGTTACGAAAAAGTCTCAACCTATCTTTCCTTTTGTGATAAACGATCATTCTTCTTGCTCGTGTTTCATCGTGGTACATGACCTGTACGCCCGATTCTTTCCCCTCAATCTGAAAAATCAGGAACTCCGTCGTGCTATTTCGTATCTCAAACTTCTTCGCCATATAAACATTAGAAACATGCTCGTTAACAAGTCCATAGTTTAGATAAAACCCTCTTAATATTTTGTTTATCCCTTATTTATAAGATCCTTAATTTTGTCAAAAACGCAATGGAATGCACTAAAATCCATTCTGTCAAAAGGCTGAGTCTTATTTAAAATATTGACCGCAAATTGCTCCTTTGATAGAGCAAGGCTGTTCCCATTAAGGTCGATAACCTCATCACATTGGATTTTTTCTTGAGAAGGATTTATGTATTTTTTTACATCATGGATATTCTTAACTCCAATCTGTAAATTGGCTTCTAATCTACCATTTTCATTAAATTCTGAAGAAACATAAAGTCGACGGTGATTCCTATCCTCTTTTTTTAAATCTGCGTCCTGATATAAGAATTCAATTGAAATTCCTAATGTATTATAAGTCCTATATGAAGGGATGTCTATTGATATGCCCCATACATTATGCCCATAATCTCTTTGCCCCCCTTCCTTATGAATATTTTTACCATTTGCTTCATCGCAATCAAATATCCCTATTATAGGATAACGTTGCGGGAACTGACCATATTGGTTTAACAAATTATGTAGCTTAGAATCTCCGAAATCAAATTCGTATTCAACAATCTCGATATCAAGATCAGTGTATTCCCCATTCTCTTTAAAAGAGGTTAATGCAGCCTTAAGATGTTTCCAGTCAGTTTTACCTTCTGTAATTATTATTGGGCGTTTAATATCCTTTATGGAATCTGACAAAGATGCGACTTGTGTCGCATATCTTTGGTTTTCTTGGGTCATCATTTCATAGACTTCTCTATAAAGGCCATTTTCTTCTGGCGCTACAGAAATTCCATTATTATCCAAATCTATCAATATACTTCTGTCTTTTATCATTTCAGCTAAACCCATATTAAAAAAGGGTGAATGGGAGCTGATTATAAATTGCACATTTGGAAATATTTTGAATAATTGAGGAAGCACTACTCTTTGAAGAGAAATATGTAGATGTTTCTCGATTTCATCAATTAATACAATACCTTTTATATGCGATGGCTCAATATTAATATTTAAATTATCAGCCTGTCTCAGGATCTCTCCAAAAATACATAATAATGCCGCTTCCCCCGAAGAAAGACAGTGAATATTGGGTACAACAGCAGAGCTTCCATCATGAGTAACAATGTTTATTCGCTGGCCGCTGTTATTACGTTTACTAATTGCAAATCGTAACGCTCCTATTTTTTTAGAAGATAATATTTGTGTAATGATATTGTTTAAATTTATCAATACATTTTTTTCTGGAGTTATGTCAATTCTTTTTATCGATCCATCAGGCATCTTTATAGGAGGAGTGTAATGAGGATATACTTCTCCATCGAGAACAACATCTAAAATCCAATTAGACAGATCCCCCAACCCCGTAATAACTTCGATTGGATTTGGAAGTACTCCCCCCCATATAGCTTCCTGTTTAAAATGATTAGACTGTTTATACGGATCATTAAGATAAACCAGGGCTAGCGCATGAGATTTAGCAAAAATTCAGTCAAAAACTTGGATATTTATG
>OFGO01000082.1_pt1 | contig 91624 bp, 85 predicted proteins | sample 1521761 | NCBI WGS metagenome assembly OFGO01 (sample SAMEA3504128, study PRJEB24116) | mouse gut metagenome | biome: mouse gut; feature: mouse-associated habitat; material: faeces | place: Denmark | collected 2011
GGCGAAGCCGTCTCCCGTGTGTCGTACAGCGCAAAGGTGTTCATGTTCCCGTCCAGAGCCTCGATGTCGGCCGACGTCCCTTGTGCGACACCGAGGCTGTCGGCAAAGGCCGCCGGAGCGATGTCCCACAGGTAAACCGCATAACCGTTACCTTCCGTACCTTCACGGCGTTCGGTATCGAAGACAACCGCTATCGCCCGTTTCCCCGATTGTTCATACTGTGCGTAGGACAATGCCGTGCCGTCCTCGCAGAGAATATGCCCCGGACGCACCGCAGTGTCGGGCACGTCGATATGGGCGTCGCAGGCAGCGCACAGCAACACAACCGTCGCCGCTACCGCCAAATATATCTTTCGTATCATAATCATCTTATTCCTTTTTTATTTTTCCCTTATTTTATCGGCAGTCTCACACCCAGCACGACGCCTGTCCGCAGCAAGTCCGCCCCTTTTATCATCATATCGCCCTTGACCTGCCAGTACAGCGTCCAGCCCGACCGCAACACATAATTATGCTCATAACCCAAGTGGATGCCTGCCAGAAACTTTTTCGTGTCGCTCCCGGCAGATGCACCGATACGCAGATTCCCGTAATGGTTACGTCCACGCACCACGCAGGGTTTGTATGCCACTCCGAAGCCGTAAGTGCGGTAATTGCGCCAGAAGGATTCCGGGCAGACATGGCCGCACGAGCCGCATTCCGCCCATTTCAGGTAGCCGTTGGCAAAGAACTCCCACATATGGCGGTAGTTCATCTCATGCTCGTAGGCGAGCGTCACATCCATACCGTTCTCGTACAGCAGCCCCACGCCGAGCGAGAGGCGGCCGCTGTTGCGCTGCGCATGGGCATCGGTGGCAATCCCCATGCAGACAAGCATCAGCAACAAAGCTGTTTTCATCTTCTTTCCCATCGTCATTCCTCCTCCAATAAAGCGGTGTTGAACGAATCGGCCGAGAGCACATCCTCGTAGTCGATGCTCAGGCTGATATTACGTCCGCTGATTTGTTTCTCTGTCATCTCGATAGTCAGCAGCTTGTCGTTCGGGAAGGTCATCTTCTTCACGACAACCACGTTCCTGTAGCCGTGCTTGAACGTCTTTCCACGCTCCAGCACCAGTGCGGGCGTCAGTTCGATGGTCTGTGCGTTGGTTGCTTTCGAGAGTTTCTTGTCCGACAGTTTCACCCGTATCTCGTCGATGTCGAAACGGATGTTCGTCTTGTTCTCGATGGAGAAGTCGATGAAGAAGTAGTCGCCGACCGAATAGATGTTGTTCAGGCGCATCACCATACGGTGCGCTTTGGTCGCCACGTTGCGGACTTTCGAGGGCGAGTTCCACACACGCCTTGCGAAACGCACCATGTCGGCGGTGGACATCGAGACCGCCGGATTGTTGTAGGCATCCCGTTCCTGTAGCAGAATCTCCTTGTCCGCCACCGCCTCGCTTATCCGTGTGGTATAGATGAGCGCATACTGGGTGCGGTAGCGTTCCGTCACGATGGTGACGATGGCAAGCACCTCGCCGTCTTCGTGTCCCGTCTCCTTGGGCTTCAGACGGATGATGTTCTCGATGGGCTGGTCGCCCGCCACCTTGTCGGTGGAAATGTCCACAAAGCGGACCGGCTCCGAGGCTGTGATGACGGTCGTTACCTGTTCATTGACCGTCAGCCGTTCCATCTCTTCGTATGTACGCTGAGCCTGTGCATCCCGTGCGGCAAACAATCCCGCCGCCAGAAGAAATGCTGTTACGATTCCTTTCTTGTTCATATTCATATCACTATTCCGATTGATATTATTGATTCTGTTTTTATTCTGTTTGCTCTCGTTTATTTCTTTGTTTCCCTTATTTCGCCTTCTTTCGTCTCACTTCCTCGTTCCCGTTCCTCCTGAATCCGCTTCCGGGCAATCTCGCAATACTCTTGTTCAATATCGAAACCGATGTAATGCCGTCCCGTGCGGATGGCAGCGACGGCGGTCGTGCCGGAACCGATGCAGTTGTCCAGTACCACATCGCCCTCGTTGGTATAAGTGCATATCAGGTACTCCATCAAGGCAACCGGCTTCTGTGTCGGGTGATAGAATGCACCTGTCTTGTGTTCCTTGGGAATGGGAATGACCGAAGTCGGATATTTCCAGTCCGAGATATGGGAGGGAGTCGGTTTCATCGCACCGTAACATCGGTTGGTCATTCTTTTGAACATACCGCGAGGATGGTTCTTTTTCTCCGGCTTATAGGTCATCTGCGGATGATACACCGGCTGCCGGTCGTAGAACACGATAATGTCCTCATGCTGGCGCAGCGGCATCCTGTTGGCGTTCAGGTGACCCGTTACCCGGTCTTTCTGCCACACGAGGTTATACCGCCACATTTTGGGTTGCGAGAGCATGAGCCGCGCCGAGAAGATACCCTGCGCAAAGAGGATGATGGGGCTTTCCGGCTTGGTAATCCTGCGGAATTGTTCCCACAACGCATCAAGCGGTATCTGCCTGTCCCAGTGTGCCGCCCCGTTGTTTCTGTTCAGCACACCGTAAGGCATATCCGCTATCACGGCATCGACACTGCCGTCCGCTATGAGCTTCATGCCTTCGATGCAATCCATATTGTATATGTTGTCTGTCTCTATCATGGCTTCCGTCTTTATTGTTTCTCACGTCCGTTAACCAGATAGACGAAAGTCCCGTATTTCAGTTTTACCTTGTTCTTCTTGATGGCCTTGCTGATGGCGTTGCTCGTTTTCTGGTAGGCGTTCGTGGCGGTCTGCATACCCCATTGGGAGAGACTGTTGCCGTAAGCCCCGGTATTCATGTTCAGGTTTCCCGACACCGCACCGCTTGCCACATCCTTGCCCGTTTCCCGGAACTGGCTGTTCGGGACATACAGCCCCTCCATGCCGTCCGTATCATACAGCGAAAGGCTGACCTTTACCAGTTCGTCCTCGATGAGAATGCTGGTAATGTTCCCTTTCACACGTCCCGACGAAAAGCCGCTCATGGTGGCATACAGGTACGACCCTCGCTTGACCACGCACTCGTTGATCTCCACATCGTCGAGCAGGCGAAGCCGCACACGCGAGCCGTCCACCGCCTTGATGTTCTCGTCAATGATGGCCTTTATCAGCTTCGGCTCACGTTCATTGACCGCCAGTGTGTTGAAGTAGTCCGAAGCCGTCTTTACTTTGCGCACCACCTCGCTGGGCGGTTCACTCTCCGACGGGGCTTTTACCGAACGGCTCTCTTCCTCTATCTTGCCCTTGACCTCTATGGTTGCCGCCGGTGTCTGTGCTGCCGTTGCGGTACTGTCCGTATCGGTCGGTGGTAAAACCTCGTTGCGCCCTTTCAGCCTTGCTTCGGCAAGGGCTTTCTCCAGTTCCGCGAGGGCTTCCTGCTCGCGCGTCTTGGCATCGGCAATTTGCGCTGCCGCAGCCTTTTCCTGCTGTTGTTCGTCCAGCAGGGCGATGTCGTCCATCGTGTATTGCGATTCATATTCTTCCTTGTTGTCATCGGATTCTTCTCGTTCTATGTTATCCACTGCGGAGTAGTCCTGAATCTTACCCCACGATTTAGCCATGTTCTCGTACTTGCTGCCTATATCGCCCTTGATTCGGGCGTCCGGCAGGTCGGGGTTCAGGTACTCCGTCATCTGCATCGTCTTGTCCGGTATCTCCGCCGTTTCAGCGTGAAACAGGTCGAAGATGAAGTACGATGCGACCAAAAGCGGAACATACAGGATAGCCGGGAGCATATACTTCGGCTCCTTGAAATTGATTTTATCAAATATCTTCATCATACATTTTTTAATTAAGTCGTACATACTTGCCTTCAATGCTGCAGTTTCTCAGCACTTCTGCGTTGTCCTCCCCGAATGCAATCAGGATGCTGCCGCAACCGGGAGAATCGCCGCGTGTTCCGTCCGGGCGGTAAAACCTGATACGGTGGCGCAGGAATTTCATGCCCATAGCTTTCTCGAAAATGATGTCCTGAAACATCTTGGAATCGCAACGGTTGAACAACAGCGCAATGCCGTTACCGTGTTCCGCCAGCTTTCGGACAAACTGTTCGATAAGGGGACGTGAGTACGGAGGATTGAGCCATACACGCCCTTCCCATATCCGGGACAATCCGTCCATGTTCCGGTCATACATGACCTCGGCGGTCGGCCACAACGGACGGACAGGGGCGCAAGGATCAAGGTCAAACCGGCCCAATGCTTCCAGTACCTCCTTCGGGGTGTACCATTCGTCCGACGAGCGGACTGATTTTTCAAACCGTGTATTCATAGGCACGTCCTCATTGCGGTTCATTCTTCCTGTTCTCATTTCTACTCTCCCTCATTTCACCACCTTGTAGCCTCTTGTGCCTTTCCCGCAGTACCGAATCCTGCATTTCCGTCGCCGTGCGTGTCGGCCGGCTGTTACGGTATGCCGTCGTAAGACGACAGATGTTCCAAGTGAAAGCACCGATGGCGAAGCCGAAGACTATGACCAAGAACAGTGTCCGGTGTGCGTTGGCGAATCCCTGTACCTTGGCGGCCGCCTTGTCGATGCGTGTCACTTGGGCGAATTTCCGTCCGAACGACACCTCCCGTTCGTAGCGTTCCTTGTACTGCGGATCATGCTTGTTCGGCATTTTCTCACCGAACAGCATCCGCCTGAATCCCTTGATATTCATAAATTCCGATGTTTAATAGTTGATTTTCGTTTTCTGTTCGATGTCCTTGTTCAGCAGGGTGCGCCAGTTCACGATGAGCAGCCCGTGCGGATTGTTCTCTGTTCGGGGCACACGCTTGAGCTGTCCTGCCGTCACCAGTTCACGCATGAGGATGTTGCTCCGCCGTTCGATGCGCTGCCGTCCGTAGTAGGTGAACTCCATTTTCTCCTTGTTGAAAGCCACGCTGTCGCAATAGATGGAGAACACCGAACTCGTACCCAAAATGTTAGAGTAGAAGCCCTTTTCCTTGAGCGTGTTGTACTGCGCCAATCCCGTCTCATCCACCAGGTACATCGCCTTTTCCATCGTGTAACGGATGTATTTGTCATCCGGCGGCAACGTGAAGAAATAGTGGTGGAACATCTCTACATGGCTCTTGGCTTCCACGTCGAGCGTTTCATCCATTGTCGTGCGGTTCACGAGGATAGGCACGTTGCCGTCCAGTACATACACCTTCTTCTGCGCATCCGTGACCATCGTCCGTGCCGTCCAGATGCTTGATAAGCTGATGATGACACATCCCACGAGAAAGGCAGTACAGATGATACCCACCAGCTTGATTTTGTTTTCCAAATTCTTGATAACCATCCGTTACTCCCTTTTTTTGTTCAACATCTGTACATACTCGCCGTGCAGTATGGGCACTACCGCATCACGCAGTTCCGTCAGAATCCCCTCGAACTCCTCCGAGAACACTTCCACATAAAATCCCTGCATCTCCACATGGACAAGCACCCAGAAGATTCCTCTCTTGCGCTTTCCGGCGTTCCGTTGCAGCAGGGCAAGACGCAGCTTGTACGTCAGGTACGTCACCAAGGGGACGATGTACCGGTCGTCGTAGTCGAAGGCTTCGTCCAGTTCCTCGTACTGCGGATCTATGCGGTGGTTCTCCGCCACTTCGCAAAGCTCTTTTCTCACACGTTCCTGTGCATAGGACATGAATTTTTCATCCTTGCACCAGCTCTTGATTTTCTCTTGCAATTTCATATACTTATGATTTTTATTGGTTTATATTGTCATTCGTGGATTATCTCATGATGCCGCCCAACCCTCCGGTTGCCGTCATCTTCGCCTGTTGTGCCACACCCTCGCCGAAGTTTCGGGTAGAGAATGCCGTGTCGCCCTCCGGTATCATCCATGCCGCCAAGTCCGGCACGAGGTTCAGGCACTTGAGGGCTACAATCGAAGCCGCCATCAGGTAACCGGCCGAGAAGAACGAGTTTTGCAGGTAGGCGGCCATCGTCTGCTCGCTGGCGGTTATCGCCGTCAGGTTCTCGATTTGGATGCACAGCACAATGTCAAAGAGCAGCAGCACATAGAAGCCCACGAAGTATAGGCTTACTACAAGGAAAGAATAATCGTATAAAAAGAAATAAAAGTGATATAATATACTATATATTAACTATTTAATTATCTTTCCGATTTTATCCAAGAAAGCATATCAAATAATAGTTTTAACGATATTTTGTTGCATATTTGTTGCGTATTACGGAATTTTTTGGTAATTTTGTCTAAAGAAAACAGGAATGAATCTGCCTGTGAAAAGAAAAATATAAGGAAAGGAAAACATCATGGTGCGACCGAAGAAAGTACAAAAGGTGAAAGAGCCTGTCCGCATCCGTCAGCGTAAGTTGGCTAACGGAAACATGAGCCTGTATCTCGATGTCTATGTAAAGGGAGTACGCAAGGTTGAATCTCTCGGATTGTACCTTGTTCCCGAATCAACACCGATAGACCGCCAGCAGAACAACCACGCAAGACAGGTTGCTGAAAAAATCAAAGCCGAGCGCATCCTGGCATTGCAGAACCACGGTGTGCGCCAGTGGGACAAGGTGAAACGGTCGTGCATAACGCTTGTGGATTTCCTTAAGGAGTATGAGCAGGAGAAATTCGGTTTTTCTACATCCACCCTCAAAGGCAGGCGTGACCTGCGGCTGAAAATCGAAACCTATCTAAAAAAATCGAACAGCCCGGATATTGTCTTGGCAAATGTGGATGTGGATTTCTGCCGTGGCTTCATAGACTTTCTGCGCTATGCGAGGAATGCGGTGCGCAAGGATGGCAGTGTTATCAGCAATGGTGCGGCGCATCATCATCAGGCAGTCTTGAACGGTGCGCTGAACAAAGCCGTGCGTGACGGCATACTGTCGGCAAATCCGCTGAAGTCCATAAGTTCAAAAGAAAAGTACCAGCCTACCGAAAGCATGAGGGAATACCTCACGTTGGAGGAAATGAAAGCGGCGATGGCTGCACCCTGCCCCCATGAGGATGTGAAACGTGCGTTCCTCTTCTCCTGCTTCACAGGGCTTCGTCTTAGCGATGTACGTTCACTTACATGGGGAAAGATTGTCAAAGCCCCCGATGGCAAGACCTTATATATAAGGATAAAGATGCAGAAGACCCAAAAGCTGGTAAACGTGCCGTTATCCAAAGAGGCTGTCGATTGTCTGAATCCCAAAGAGAATCCCGATGAACCGATTTTCACATTACCGACCGGAGCATCTAACATTGAACGCAATATAGAGAAGTGGATGCAAAACGCACAGATAACCAAACATATAACCTATCATTGCAGCAGGCACACCTGCGCAACCATGCTGCTGACACTCGGTGCGGACATATACACGACATCGAAGTTGCTCGGTCATGCCAACGTGAACACGACCGCAATCTATGCAAAGATTGTGGATCAAAAGAAAGTGGAGACAGTCAATCTTGTAGATGACTTTTTTTCAAGACAACAGCAAACGGAGGGAAACAGATGAAAATAACGATAAGGACACGGACATTGAAAACGGGAAGCCGCTCCATATACCTTGATTTCTATGAAAAGGGGAAAAGATGGAGCGAGTACCTGAACCTGTTTCTTGTACCGGATGATGCGCCCGATGCAAGACGGCTCAACGAGGCGGCTATGGCAAAGGCGAATGAAATGAAGTCAAAGCGGATGCTCGGCATTGACGAGGACGAAACGGAGGCAGACAATGGCAATTCAAAGCAACTGCCCAAACGGATTTTTGCGGATTGGCTTGACAGCCATATCGAGGGGATTAGACGCAATCCGTCCTATTCTCCGGCAACGTACCGCAATTACCGCTCCTGTGTCAATATAATAAAGGAGTATTTGAGATACCGCCGCAGACCCCGCTTCCTGATGTCAAAAATCGACAAGAAGTTTATTGTAGGACTGCTTGACTTCATGAAGAACACCTACAAGAACACCAAATCGCCCGACAATCCAAAGGAAATGTCGCTACACACGCTACATCTGCACCAGAGTACACTTGTGCGTATGCTCAATGTGGCAGTAAAAGAGGAAGTGATGGATAGAAACCCTTTCTATGCCTTGGGCAGGCACGAGCGGATAGCCAAACAACAGTCAGAAAGGGATTACCTCACGAAAGAGGAACTGCTTGCGCTTATCGAGGCTTCGACAACCAACGAGACAACCAAACAGGCATTTCTGTTCTGCTGTTTCACCGGACTGCGATACAGCGATGTTTCCGCACTGACATGGCGGAACATTAAACAGGTTAATGGTGGATTGGTCGTTTCAATCCAATCCATGCAAAAGACTGGGAAACAGGTAACGATACCCTTGAATCAGTCTGCGTTGAAATGGCTGCCAGATAGAAACGGCTGCAAGCCGGGACAAAAGGTCTTTGATATGACTTGCCTTAGTGCCTGCGACAGATGCCTTAAAAAGATGGCTGTTGCCGCAGGGATAGAAAAGAATATCAGTTTTCACACCAGCCGCCATTCGATGGCAACGCTGTCATTGGCTGCTGGGGGCGACTTATACACGGTCGGCAAGCTGCTCGGACATACAAGTATAAATTCGACGCAGGTTTACGCTGATGTGGTAATGGAGACTAAGATTGAAGCAGTAAACCGAATTTCGGAGTTCTTTGAATATGGTAAAAAACAAAAACGCAACACAATTATATAGCCTTATGGATAGTTACTTAACCGCCAGTATAAAATAATGTTAAATCTCACAACACCACATACAAAAGAATAAGATCATTTTCATCATTAATAAATGAAAACTATCAATCTCATAGAGTTATTAAAACGGTGTAAGAAGGGAGATAAAGAGGCATTAGGACTACTTTATACTACCTATTCAAGACGGATGATGCGCGTCATCTGCCACTATATCCCTGATTTGGACGCTGCACAAGATATACTTCATGATGGTTTCCTTATCATTTTCAGCCGTATCAATCAACTTCGGAATGCGGAAAAACTGGAATATTGGATGGGGACGATAATGAAAAATCTGGCATTGCAGTATCTTAAAGAGCAGGATTTTATCCAATTGCTTACAGAAGAATATGACACGCCTGATATCCCTGACTTTGAGGAGTCTATCACAATAGAAGAAATGGAGATAATGATCAACCGTCTCCCTGTGGGGTATCAAAAAGTGTTCAGACTTGCTGTATTGGAGAATAAAACTCATAAAGAAATAGCCAAACTGCTTGGTATTTCAGCGCAGACGTCCGGTTCTCAATTATTTCATGCACGGAATATGCTTCGCGAAATGATTGTGAAGTATAAAACAGAAAAAGGTATGGCGATATTAGCCATTATCATAATTGCCATGATTTTCCAGCATAATCAAAATGACCATAAAGTTCAAACAATTTCTGAACCAACAAAATTAAGAACAGAAAAAAATAAAGATATAGAGAACAAGGTAGAACAAAATGAGGAATCAATAAGGCAGATTGCCCTGCAAAACAGTATGAATACCGCACTACTTTCGGAAATCTGTGTGGAAAAGGCAGATTCCCTTAACCTCTCTACTAAAGCAGAAAATTTGCTTGCTGAAACAAAAACAGATAATGGAGCGGACGCAAATACAGCTAAGCATGATATTTGTTCTAATCCAAACAAAATGGAATCTTCTGCCCGCGCACATCATTCCAATGACTTGCCTATAACAAAAAGAAACAATCGTAACTTCAGCTTGTCTGTTGGAGGATCTGTAATAGGCGCACTTAATACCGAAAATGCATATTTGAAACCAAGTGATAATCCTATTTGGGCAGGGTCGAATGACAAGGTTATAGAGGAATCTGAACACGATCTGCCAATTACATTTGCTTTGAATATTTCTAAAACGCTCTCTAATGATTGGAGTATCGAAAGTGGGCTACAATACACTTTACTGCGGACGAAACGAACCCAGACCACTATAAGCGATGAACACTCGGTATCTGTAAACCGCCAGAATATAAAGGCACATTATTTAGGAGTTCCTCTGAAACTTCGTTTTAAGATTTTGTCTTTTGACAAATTCTCACTTTCTTCCGGCATTGGAGGAATGGTGGAGTTTCCACTAAGAGGCAAGGTGAATGAAAGAATAGATGACGGTGAAATGCAAGAACATAATTACGCATTGCCCATGCAATGGTCTGTATATGGAGGAATAGGGATTGAATATCATTTCACGCCGAACATTGGTATCTATGCAGAGCCATCTATAAACTATTATTTTAAGTCAAGGAGCAGCTATCCTACAATCAGGCAGGACAAGCCTTTTGAGTTCTCGCTTCCTGTCGGCTTGCGTTTTACGTGGTAATTGTTAAAATGGCAGATGATTCTAATTTTTTTTGTGATTTCATGCAATGATTGAGGCTTGTACTACTCTTAATAGTAGAACATATAAAAAATAGTTATTATGAGAAATTTAATCAAATTTAGTTGCCTCCTCTTTTTTTCGATGGCATTATTCTCTTGCTCGGATAATGACATTGAAGGTTTAACTTCATCGGAAGTTCAGGCAGAAGAAGTGAAAGCACCTTTTACAAAGATGAGCAAAGAACAAGCTACGTTGTATGCTTCATTGTTTTCTAACATTGATGACGGAGAGGAAGTGAATACTCAACAAACAAGAAGTACAGAAACGGAGCGAGTTGTTTCTGACATACAGTATTATGTACAGGATGGTGATACTGTAATCTACGTATTTAATTATGGACAGCATCAAGGATACTTAATGCTTGGGGCAGACAACAGTTCGTATCCTATTTTGGCTCAATCGAAAGAAGGAAGGCTTGATCTCGATAATATCAATGATAACTCCTTCCTAAAAGTATTTATTGAATCAAATGCACAACGCATCAAAGAAGAAATTTATAAGCCAGAGAATGTCAATACAGAGTATTACGAAGATTGGGCAGACTTAGGTAAGGAAGGCTATGAATACATTATTGAAGTAGCTGATGATGAACCATCCGAACCTATGACGCGCGGACGTAGAAAAGAATCTTCAGGAAAAGCTAGTATATATCCGTATACTGGAAAAGATTTAGATTTTTGGTGCCAAAAAGGTGGATATAATATGAGTGCCCCGAATCTCGCCTGCATAGGATGTCCGGCAATTGCAATAGGAATGCTTCTCTATGATGCTTCTGAAAGACTGAATGGCAATCTAACTTCAACCGTACCATCGTTTTCGTATATGGACAAGAGCGACATTCAGAATTTGACAGTAGAAAATTCTCTATCTAAACGTCTTAGAGAGATTGCGAATAAAATTCCAAATTATAATTGGGGTAAAACAAAAAATGCTGAAAGTGGCGCTTCTCCAGCAGACATACAAACAGGTCTTCGAAGCATAGGATTCACTAATGCTACATTGACAGATTACAACTTTGAAACTTTATATGCAAATCTAAAATTCAAAGGTATTAACTATTTTGGAAATGAACAAGAGTACACAAGGGGAATCCTGCTTGGTGCGTTTCATACAAACGCTAATGGTGGTCATATTTGGTTCTGTGACGGATATTACGAACAATCTTTCAAGGTAACCAAAAAGTTCATCGGAATCAAAGTTAAATCATGGACGGAATATGATGATCGTCTATATATGAATTGGGGCTGGGGCAAGGATAATGGAAACGGCTGGTACGCAGCCAATGAATCGGTTTGGACTACCTTAGAAGGGAATAAACAGCCTGTTTATTATAAAAGATTACCTAAAATGTATATTAATCTCTCGACCTATGTGCGTCCTAACTAAATTTATTTGTCTCTTTCTTCCACTATTATTATTGTCTTCGTGCAGTAATTCTGAAGAACCAGACTATCCGACAGTTGCATCATCTATATTCAATGATGTATTGATTGATGTATTGGATTCAGAAGGCAATAGTCTTATAGATAATGAGGCTATTATGAATGGATTGTCTTTTATTGGAAAGGATGGCTGTAAAATACCTTTTCATGTTGTTGAAATAGGAGAAGAGAAATTAATAAGGACTATTTTCCCTCTTCCTATGGAATCTTCAATGAGCTATTCTGACGACAGAAAAGATGGATATGGGGAATCGAATCTTACCGTAAATGCTAACGGTTTCAAATTCAACCTTAGGGGCAAGTTTCATTATACCTGTACATATCCCAATATGTATGGAGGTAATGGTATAAAAATTATTGAGATTCATTCCAATAACCCCAATGTCTCTATAAATGAAGAAACAAATGTACCAAAGATTGCCATCAAAATTGCATCTGATTAAACTTAGGGTAGCTTGGTCAGATACATCAATATAGATGAGGGTGGTATAATGCCGATATAAAATAGTTTACCCCTGCTACAAAAAACAGTGGCAGGGGTAAATTTCATTTAAGGTATTTAGCTCTTTCTTGATTATTTGTTTCGATTTTTGGATTCCTTTTTAGCGGTTTTGACCTGTTCTCTGAATATGGTCAAAGTCGAATCTACGCCAACTGTTTCCGTCAGTTTCTCGTAAGCCCTGATGGTTACTGCCAGTCCTGGGTGTAGTTCGTTGAGCATGACCGTAGTCACTTGGTGCTTATCTACAACCATTTTTAACCGCCTGTTTCCCTCCCGGTACTCATGCCATTGTACCCAACTGATGGCAAACAGGGCAAAGAAAACGAGCGTACAACCGATACCAGCCCATGCGTAAGGGTTCTTGTGCCAGCCATCGGGAACTGTGCTCCATAATCGCCTTATTGCGTTTAACGCTTTATTCTGGCGGATTGCCTGCCACAGCCCCGATATGAAGCCTTGCCTTGGCTGCGTCTTTTGCGAAGCCTGCCTGTCATTCTCCATGTGGCTTGTCAGCAGTTCCAGAATCTTGGCGAGCAAATCCTTGGTGGTGTCGATTCCGCGCTTGCGCATATCCTTGTCGTTGGCATCGGTATATAACCGTAAGCTCACAACCATTTCATCGCCCAATGATTTCTTATAATCCTCGATGGCTTCTTGGCTTCCGAAAATGGCATTGATGTTTTCCGGTGTGCTACTGCTAAAGAACCGTATAACAGGCTCCAGCTTGACCGCCAGTCTTTTCAGTGCCTCGTCCTTGTCCGGGCTGTCCTTTGCATCCAGCTTCTTCTTGATTTCCTCGATGTCTTCTGCCAACGCCCCGATAAGGTCGGCTATGTTCTGTAAATTGTCTTTCATCTTCTTCTCCTTCTTGGTTTAAGTTTGTCCTTTTCGTTGTCATTATCGCCCCAATCGCTTTCGTTTCCTCCACCTCCGCCGCCGGATGACACTTTGGCTTGATGCGGCTGTACGCACAGCTCCATGAGTGCGCCGATGGTTACTTGAACGATGTTTGAACCAGATTCAACAGGACTGCTGCCGTTGCCATCCGTTTCCGCTCCGGCTAATGATGGCTGTTCTGTAAAAGTACCTGCCGCATGGCTGTCCGTTGCCATGCCTTGCATGGTCGGTGGTGTCCGTCCGTCAAATCCGTTGTCCGGCACACGGGGCTTCCATTCCATACCCTCGGCGATGTGGCTCCCAAACAGCCTGTCCAACTTATAAAAGCTCATGCTCCGGTCTATCCGTGAGCCGCTGAACGAGATTTCATCTTTCGTGAACGACACTCCGATGATTTTACCTTCGTTTCTATTGTATTTGAAATTCACCCCGATGCCTTGCTTTGCCATCCTGCCGCATAAATCCGACCAGCAGTTACAATGGGGCAATGCCGCCTTGATTGCATCATAGATTTGGTATTTCACCTTGTCCTTTCCACGCAGGCGGTCACGCTTCACGTTCATCTTGCCCTTGGAGAAGTGCAGGCCGTATTCCCTCGTGAGAGCCTTGCATATCTTCGCGTTACGTACACCATCATTGCCGGCACTGATGGTGTTCCCGTCATTATCCACCCTGTTTGCCACGATGTGCAGATGCTGGTGTTCCCTGTCGGTATGGCGGCTTACGATGTACTGGGTATTCACAATGCCCATACGCCGCATATACTCACGGGCGATTTCGACCATCAGGGCATCCGTCAGCTTGGGCGTATCCTCGTGTGCGAAGTCCAGCGAGATATGATACACCGGATCTTTCAGCTTGCGCCCCGGCTTGTCATCTGCCTGCCCCTGCATACTCCTTGCGATGGTGGCATTGTCATCCAGCCTCACGTCCTTGCTGTCGATGAGCCGTGCCTTTTTCGGGTTGTTCACGTAGTTCACCACTCTGGCGAAACTCGCCCGCTTTTTCAAATCGCCCATCATATCCTTTCAATGATTTTGTTGAACTCGTCCAGCAAGTCCATGATTTTGCCTTTCAAAAGAGAAAAGCCCTGTTGGTGCGCCATCTTCGCCAGTTGGTTCAGGTTGTTGCATCCTCCCTCCAGCATTCGTATCTGCCGCCTGTCCTCCTGTGTCCGTGCAGCCTCGACTTTCCCGTGCAGCAACAGTTCACGCAGGAAGTGCGATGGCTTCTTGCCTGCATCGGTTATCCGTTTCATGACCGCTTTCCACTCGGCAAGCGTGAGCCGTGTAGATATGGTCTTTGTCCGAGCCTTGCCCTTTGCGGATTTCGGTCTTCCGCCTTTATGTGAATTGTCGTTGTCTGTCATACGCCTGTTGTTATCGGTTATAATTGAGATGATGTTTTAGGGCTGTAATTGGGGTATGGTCGTTTCCGGTGTGACCGGGTCGCCGCTTGTGGCGTAGTTTTCGTGGACGAAAACATAAACTTGCCAGCCCTAAAACATTCCCCTGTAAAAATGCCTTTCTCTGTCATGCCTGCCATTTACGTACAAGAGGTATTGTCGCCAGATATGGTCTATTCGCCCTGTGTGACTGGCGGCTTACCCTCCGTATGAATTGCGGTCAAACCATCATTTCCCGATACCGGTTGTTGGGGTGATATTCGGTCTGTTTCTTTTTTCCCTCTTATTGCTTTTGCAAAGTTTTCAGCCTCATGCCGCGAGTTGAAGATGTAACCACCATTGCCGAAATCGCTCCAATAGCCGTTGAAATTCCGTGCCGTCTGCAAAAACTTCCGTTCTCCAGCGGCTTCAATTTCCTTGGAGAAAAGCACGGCGAAGATGGTTGCTCCGCTTCTTGAATGTGTCCGGCTTGCGATGGAATACGGTTTGTTCTCACACTCCGAGACGGTGATTTTGCCGTTATCCCCATCAACATTTTCCGAAATAATTTGTGTAGAGGTTGCGCTGTTTTCATGTGGATTTTTGTCCGGCTTGCTCTCCGGTTGCCGTTCATTATCCGTAGAGTTTTCGTCCTGCTGTGGTTTTCTTCTGCGCTTCGGAGTATCTTTTGGAACAACAGAATCCATAAGCCATGATTGGATTTCGGAACGAAGAAAATAGAGTTTGTTGCCCTGTTTGCGGTATGGAATCCGGTGTTCGGAAGTCATCGCATAGATGGTGGAAACGGACTTGCAGAGCATGGCAGACACATCCTCAACCGTCATGATTTCCGACGAGGGAGTGACGGTGGTTGAGGAAATGATCTGCTCCAACATTCCGGTCAGGTGGTCAATCTTCTCATGGAGTTCTGCCACCGACCGGGGTAGATTGTCAAAAGACAGGTGTGTATTTTCGCTTTCAGTCATATACGGATTGTGTCTGTGTTTGAAGAAAGGAAACTAATCATTTTGGGCGAGATTGCGCATGATGGCATGTGCCTCCTCCGAAATCTGCCCCTGTGAGGCGACAGGATTCTGCCGGAGCCATTTCAGAAGTTCGGACTTCTCGAAATATACCATCTTATTGTTGGGTTTGAAGTACGGGATGACCTGATTGTGGGTCATCTTGTAGAGCGAGCTTTTGGAAATGCCCAAGAACATGGCGGCTTCCTCCAGATTTAGAACCTCCTTTGAGGCGTAAACCACGTTCTTGACTCTCTCCAGCTCCTGTTTCAGTCCGTCCACCACCTTTCGGAGCAGGGTGGTTTCGTTCGGTTTTTGTTCTGTTTTACACATAGTCGTTATTTTATAATTTGATTTATTTTTTTTGTCGGTTGTGGTTGCTTCCGATTCGATTTGTCAGTGCAAAGTTAATGCGAAAAGAATCTGCAAACAAACACACAATTTACTGTTTAACAGTCTGTTTTGCGATGTGTTATGGCAACATTGCCAGTCTATTTTATTCTTCCAATGTGTGCATTTTCGGTTTTTTCTGTCAGATGATTATCTGGCAATAATGCCGGATATTTTTTACAATATCTTGTTCAATATAAAGGCGGCTAATCTGACAGGAAATTTGTAACTTTGCCACATATTTATCTGCCAGTCTTGCCAGATAATTCTCGCCCATGAGAGAGGTAAGTTTGCTTCATCAAATGCCGGAAAAACGTCATAGGTTAAAAATGTTGAATTAACATATCATACTCTCTGAGTTTGATTTTAACTGGCGAGAGATACACCTCAAATGTACGCGCAATATTTTATGATATTTTTGTTGCAACTTTGTTGCATAAGGACTAAATGTTTTAATATAGCATCTGATATACAATTAGTTATAAAATATCGTAATATTACGAAGTAGAGCATCGCCCCGTAGAAATGTACCGTCAGGTAGCGTGTCAGCCACTTCGCCCAAGCACCTTCCCATTTCGGCAGGATGCTGAACGCCCACTGTATCGGCCCGAAAATCGTCAACATACCCAACAGGATTTGCTGGCAGTAGATTGTCGCCCACCACCCGATGCGGAACACCACGAGGGCAATCAGCATGATGATTTTGTCTATCCCCACGATGACACCTGCCGTCAACGAGGTGAACCACAGCTTCGCCGCATCCTTCTCCATGCTCGTCACCTCGTCCACGCCGGTCTGTTCCATCGTCGCCTCTATCAGATTCGGGTCGGACGTGCCCGTGTGGGCGACATCGGCCTGTGCCTGCAGGTTCGTGTACATCGTGTCACGCACATGGATGAGCTGCTGCACTTCCTCGAACCTGTCCGCTATCTGCGAGGCCTCGGCTTCATACAGGTCATGGGTGTACGACCCGATGCAATTCGGGATGTAAGACAGGAAGTCCAGAAAGCACCAGTTGTTCCGGCTGCCTGCCATGCCTGTGTCCGCAGGCGGATACCACCAGCAGATGATGATCGACACGGCGAGCGGTCTAAACAGCTTCATCACGTCCAACGGCTCTTGCTTTACCATCATCTTGTAGGCGATACCTGCCGCCATGACGATCGAGAACAGGGCGGCGAGAGCCATGCACATCTGCAATATCCACCAGTAACCACCAATTATCCCAAGCGGGTCTAACCATCGGAAATGAAAGGATAGTAAAGTGATGTAATATCACTGATTTACAGTCTATTAGGAATGAAAGACGATTTTGGATTGGTTCGTTATTCTTTCCTAAATTAGCGGATTGTTTACCCACTTTTGTCTCGTTTTTGTCCCTCGTTGTATTATCTTTGTATCGCAAGTTAAATGCTTGATAATCAGTGATAAAAGAATATATTAACATCAGAAAAGAAAGGAAATAAAATGGGACGAAAGAAGAAGGAAATCCGTTTGAAGGAGCCTGTGCGCATCCGAGAAAAGAAGATAGCAGGTGGCAACATCAGCCTCTATCTTGACATTTACCAGAAGGGATTGAGAAAGAAAGAGACGCTGAAACTCTATCTTGTGCCAGAAATCAACGCTGCTACCAAGTTGCAAAACGCCAATACAAGAAAGTTGGCAGAGCAAATCAAGGCGCAGCGCATTCTTGACATCCAGAGAGAGGGGCTTGTGGATTGGGACAAGGTGAAGAAGTCACGCATGACACTTACCAAGTGGATGGATGACTTTGTGAAGTACAATGCCGAGTTGTCTGAGTCTTCCATGAAGACCAAGCGCAACACTCATGCTCGCATTGACCAATACCTATTACATATAGGCAAGCCAGAGTTCCTGTTGAAAGACGTGGATAAGGAGTTTTGCAAAGGCTTCATTACTTTTTTGAAGACTTGCACCTACAATGATGGAAAGAAACAACTCAGCACCACCACTTGCCGTATGTTCGTCAACTATTTCGGCTCGTCATTGGCAAAGGCAGTAAGGGACGGACTGATTGAGCAAAATCCATTCTTGCTGTTGGAGGCAAAGGAGAAGCCACAGAAGCGAGTGGCTGAGCGTGAGTTTCTGACGATAGAGGAAATAAAGAAGGTGATGAACACACCATGCCGTTATGAACTGGTGAAGAAAGCCTTTCTGTTCTCCTGTTTCACTGGTCTGCGATATAGCGACATGAAAGCCTTGAACTGGAGTGAAATCCACAAGGCTGCTGACGGCAAGACAGAATACATTGACCATATCCAAGTCAAGACCAAGGACAGAGTAACCATCCCCTTGTCGGAAGAAACAAAGAAGTGGATGCCTAAAAGAGAAGAAGGCATAGACAACATCTTCCACAACTTGACAATCACATCTACAACTGTAGAAGTGGTTCTGAAAGAATGGATGGAGGCAGCAGGAATAACTAAGCATATAACCTACCATTGCTCACGACATACGGCGGCTACGATGCTCCTGACCCTTGGTGCAAGTATCTATGTAGTAAGCAAGATACTCGGACACAAGAGCATCAAGATGACGGAGATTTACGCCAAGATTGTTGACAAGAAGAAGTTGGAGACCGTGAACCTCGTGAACGGAATGTTTGACCAAATACCAGCAATACAATGAAGATAGGAATCAAGGAACGTAAGCTGACGGAAGGCAAAAGAGCCTTATATCTGGAATACTATGAGACTGGCTTCCGCAAGAGAGAAAACTTGCATCTCTATCTCTTGCCCGATGATGCCGTTGGTGCTGTAAAGCACAATCGGCTTACATACAACAAGGCTATGGAGATACGAGCAGAGCGCATCCTCACCCCTCCTGTATTGGAGAAAGAGAATGCCAAAAGCGAAGAACAAGGCAACGGCTTGACTTGGCTACAATGGTGCGATGACTATATCAAATGGTCTGTTGATTGTGGCAACTGCAAGAAGATGATAGGTCATAAGAATGTTGTCCGCAAGCGTATCGCCACTTATTTACGGAGAGTAGACAAGAAAGACATCCTGCTGAAAGATGTCAGTAAAGATGAAATTTGCGGTCTTTTTGATTATATGCGCAACAAGTATCGCAACAAACGCCAAATAAAGACCAACGGAGGACGGTTGGCTGATTACACATTACTGTTGTTTGAGGAAACTGTCAAAGCGATATTTAACAAGGCTATGCGTGAAGGACTTGTAAAATTCAATCCTGTACACAGTCTAAACAAGTTGGAACGCTTCCATGCTCCTGACAAACACAGAGAGTATCTTACGCCCGAAGAACTCACACGTTTCCTGGCGGTGGAAGCTGAATGCGAGAATGAACGAACCGTACAACTGGCATTTGGCTTGTCATCCATGACTGCCCTTCGCCTTGGCGATATGCAGCATCTGAGGTGGTGTGATATTAAAATGATAGATGGCGTGCCGACAATCTGCATCATACAGCGAAAGACAAAGCGTCCTGCCATTATTCCGCTCAATGAAATGGCGCAATCGTTGTTGCCACCTCGGACGGATGACAATCCGGAAAGTCTTGTGTTTCACCTTGTCAAGAAGTCAGACAACGTATCGAAATACGTAAGAAGACTTAAAGAAAAGGCTGGCATAGAAAAGGATTTGACCTACCATTGCTCACGGCATACGACAGCATCGTTGGCTATCTCAGCAGGAGCAGACATATCAGCAGTGAAGGATGTTTTGGGACATGGAAGCATCACTTCAACCGAAGTTTATGCAAAAGTGGCTCTTGAAAAGAAGATAGAGGCGGTCAATCTGTTTAATGGCGTGTTTGATTGAGACATACAGCAGGGTGCGAACAATGTGGAAGTCTTACTTCTTCCCTTTTGTCGGGAAATTGCGTCAGGCTGTATTCAAAAAACGCTTGTGTTCAAATAAATCTGCAAGACTTATCTGAGCACAGGCATTTTCATGTTCAAATTAATCTTTGATAAATATGACAACAGGGGTAATATACGCTCGTGTCTCCAGCATTGGTGACAGGCAGAGTACGGAAAGACAGGTCAAGGACTTGTCGGAATATGCAAAATACAAGGGTATCGAAATCCGCAAGGTTTTTGAAGAACACATCTCTGGCGCAAAGAAGAATGATGAGCGTCCAGTGTTGTGTGAAGCAATGGAATATTGCAAAACGAACCATATTGGCATTCTACTTGTCAGTGAACTGTCAAGGTTGGGACGCAATGCGTTTGAGGTTCTTGCCTCTGTCAAGGAACTCATTGACTGTGGCATCAACCTCTATATACAAAAGGAACAGCTTACATTGTTGGATGATGAAGGACATCCGTCCCTCTTTGCTCCGATAATGATAGCCACACTTTCTACCTGTGCGCAGTTGGAACGTGATAATATCTCCTTCCGATTGCAATCTGGGCGTAAACGGTATATAGAGAAAGGAGGAAAACTCGGACGCAAGGTTGGCTCTGTAAAAACGACTGAACAGATGAAAGTCGAATATAGGGAAGTAATAAGTTTGCTCCGCAAAGGATATTCTATTCGGGATGTAGCGAAGTTAAGCGGAAAGGGCGTGAGTACAGTACAGCGAGTGAAGCGATTGGTGATGCTATAAAGCTTATTTCGAAGAAGAAATGGCTACAAATGGCACTTAAACCGCACAAATTCGCCTCATTTATGCAGAAAACAACCTCGTAGTTGTGTTTTCTCATTAAAATCAGTTATCTTTGTAGGCAAAATGGCAATAGCCAAAATTATAAATGGAACAAAGCGAAATACGTCTGAGATGATAAAGGAAACAATATCTCCTGTTCAAAATGCAGGAACACAAATGGGGCAAGAAGAAAAACCGTGGTTGAGCCATTCGCAAATGATAGCCAATGCCATGTCCGCAAGGATGAAGGAACTTGGAATGACTCAAAAGATGTTGGCAGAGAAAATGAGCTGTACACAACAATACATTTCCAAAATCTTAAAAGGACGAGAAAATCTTTCGCTTGAAGCCATAAGCAAAATAGAGAATGCCTTGAATATTCATTTCCTGCAAATGGATGAATAGTCATATTCTCCTAAGTGTAACGATAAAAAAGAAATAAGATATGCCAGTACAAAGTGAAGCCGCTCTCGAAAACGGACTTATAGACACTCTTCAAAAGATGAACTACGAGTATGTTCATATTGAGGAGGAGAAGAACCTGTCTGCCAATTTCAAGAAACAGTTGGAGAAACACAACAAGAAGAAATTGGAAGAACTCGGTCGCACCGAATTTACAGATTCAGAGTTTGAAAAGATACTAATCTATCTTGAAGGTGGCACTCGCTTTGAAAAGGCAAAGAAACTGCGTGACCTCTTTCCTCTTGAACTGGAAAACGGAGAACGCCTGTGGGTGGAGTTCTTGAACCGCACCCACTGGTGCCAGAACGAGTTTCAAGTTTCCAATCAGATTACGGTTGAAGGTAGAAAGAAGTGTCGTTACGATGTGACGATACTTATCAATGGTCTGCCTTTGGTTCAGATAGAACTGAAGCGCAGAGGTGTGGAGTTGAAACAGGCATACAACCAGATACAACGCTATCACAAGACCTCTTTCCATGGGTTGTTTGACTATATCCAATTGTTTGTTATCTCCAATGGAGTGAACACGCGCTATTTTGCCAACAATCCTAATAGCGGTTATAAGTTCACGTTTAACTGGACAGATGCAGCCAATGTTCCTTTTAACGACTTGGAAAGGTTTGCCACAGTGTTCTTCGACAAGTGTACGTTGGGCAAGATTATCGGCAAGTACATCGTGTTGCATGAGGGTGACAAGTGTTTGATGGTGCTTCGCCCTTATCAGTTCTATGCGGTAGAGAAGATACTCGACCGTGTGGAAAACTCCAACGATAACGGTTATATCTGGCATACAACTGGTGCAGGAAAGACCTTGACATCATTCAAGGCAGCCCAACTCGTATCAGAGTTGGACGATGTGGATAAGGTTATGTTCGTTGTTGACCGCCACGACCTCGACACGCAGACCCAAGCCGAATACGAGGCTTTTGAGCCTGGTGCCGTTGACAGTACCGACAACACAGACGAGTTGGTGAAGCGTCTGCACAGCAATTCAAAGATTATCATTACCACTATTCAGAAACTCAATGCCGCTGTCAGCAAGCAGTGGTATAGCAGTCGTATTGAAGAAATACGCCATTCTCGTATCGTAATGATTTTCGATGAATGTCATCGAAGCCATTTCGGAGAATGCCATAAGAACATCGTGAAGTTCTTTGACAACACGCAGATATTCGGCTTCACTGGTACGCCTATTTTTGTGGAGAATGCCGTGGACGGACACACTACAAAAGAGATTTTCGGTAACTGCCTTCACAAGTATCTTATTAAGGATGCCATTGCCGATGAAAACGTGCTCGGTTTCCTTGTGGAGTATTACCACGGCAACGAGGATGTGGACAATGCCGAGCAAGACCGCATGACGGAGATAGCCAAATTCATCCTTAATAATTTCAATAAGTCAACATTTGACGGTGAGTTTGACGCACTGTTTGCCGTGCAGTCTGTGCCAATGCTTATCCGCTACTACAAGATATTCAAGAGTCTCAATCCGAAGATTAGAATTGGTGCGGTATTCACATACGCTGCCAACAGCAGCCAAGATGACGAGCAGACAGGCATGAACACAGGTGGCTATGTAAGCGACAGCACAGGTGAGGCTGACGAGTTACAAGCCATCATGGATGACTATAATAATATGTATGGAACGAGTTTCACCACCGAAAACTTCCGCGCGTATTACGATGACATCAACCTCCGCATGAAGAAAAAGAAGGCCGACATGAAGCCTCTCGACCTTTGCCTTGTGGTAGGAATGTTCCTTACTGGCTTCGACAGCAAGAAACTCAACACGCTCTATGTTGATAAGAACATGGAGTATCATGGCTTACTGCAAGCGTTCAGCCGTACCAACCGTGTGCTGAACGAGAAGAAACGTTTCGGAAAGGTGGTGTGCTTCCGTGACTTGAAAAGCAAGGTGGACGAGTCTATCAAACTTTTCAGCAACAGCAACAATCTTGAAGATATAGTGCGTCCGCCGTTTGATGATGTGAAGAAGAACTATCAAGAACTGACCAAGGATTTCTTGACACATTATCCCGAACCACATTACGTGGACTATCTCCAAAGCGAGAACGACAAGAAGCAGTTTATCCTTGCTTTCCGTGACATCATCAAGAAACACGCAGAGATACAGGTGTATGACGAGTTTGATGTAGATGCTCCCGACCTTGGCATGACCGAACAGCAGTTTATGGACTTCCGCAGCAAGTATCTTGACATTCATGACAGCATTATTTTGGTTGACCCACCTGCACCAAAGCCAACTCCCAACCCTAATGAAGACGAACCAACTCCAGAAGATCATAAACTTACGGATATTGACTTCTGCTTGGAATTGTTGCATAGTGACATTATCAATGTTGCCTACATTTTGGAGTTGATTGCAGACCTCAATCCATACAGCGAGGATTATTCAGAAAAGCGCAAGCACATCATCGACACAATGATAAAGGATGCCGAACTTCGCAGTAAGGCAAAGCTCATTGACGGATTTATCCAGAAGAATGTAGATGATGACCGTGACAACTTCATGGCTCGCAAACAAAAGGCTGACGGTACGAGCGACCTTGAAGAGCGATTGAACAACTATATCGTCACAGAGCGTAACAATGCTATCAATACGCTTGCCAAGGACGAAGATTTGGACGCTTCCGTGCTCAATCATTACCTTTCTGAATATGACTATCTACAAAAGGAGCAGCCAGAAATCATACAAGAGGCATTGAAAGAGAAGCACTTGGGACTGATAAAAAAGCGCAAAGCATTAACAAGAATACTCGATAAACTGCGTTCTATTATAAGAACATTCAGTTGGGAATGACAAAATTGCAATGATAAAGATAGTTAGAGATATAGATATAACGGCTCTTGGAGTTAGCGTGTATAACCGCAAGTGGCAACCTATCCATTTACAACAAGGTGAAATGGATGGAGCGTGTGCTGTGTATTCTATGATGATGAATCTTCTTATACTAAAGGTTCTCACTCGTAGCCAAGTTGTAAACTTGAACACTACATTCAAAGGAAATACCGCCAAAGGAAGGCTTTTCAAAGAGTTCTTTGTAACAGAAGGACTTTGCCGTGATGGTTTCTATTTCTCAGAAATCAAAGAAAAACTTTCTCACTCTTTTGCTAAAGAAGTAACATCATCTGCACTACAATATACGGCTTCTCTATCAGACCAAACCATATTTGTAGAAGAACTTAAAACTGCAATAAATGACAACTTGCCTTTGGTTACTGCCATATCATTTAGAGGTGGTGCTCATGCAATACTTGCTATTGGCTATGAAGAGCAAGAAGGGGTTGTTGAAAAAATATTTTGTTTAGACCCAGGCTATACCATCAATCATACCTCTTTTTGGAATAGCGTTATAATACTAAATAAGGGGAAAGGGAAGTATTGCCATCAGTATATAACAGACAAAGACGATGACAATGTCTTTATTAGTGAAACATTGAAAATAAAAAAGAAATAACGATATGAGCGAAGAATTACAACAGAAACTCCGTGACCAGCTTTGGGAAGTCGCAAACAAACTGCGTGGCAATATGTCAGCCAGTGACTTCATGTATTTTACCCTTGGCTTTATCTTTTACAAGTATTTGTCGGAGAAGATAGAGAAACATGCAAACTCCGCCTTGGTGGATGATGAAGTCACGTTCAAGGAATTGTGGGCAATGGAGAAAGACGAGGATATTGAAGCATTGCAACAAGAAGTAAAGACTGACTGTTTGGAAAACATCGGCTACTTCATAGAGCCAAACTTCCTGTTCTCGTCAGTCATTGAAAGCATTAAGAAGAAAGAGAACATCCTACCTATGCTCGAACGCTCATTGAAGCGCATTGAGGACAGCACTCTCGGACAGGACAGCGAAGAGGACTTTGGCGGTCTGTTCTCTGACATTGACCTTGCTTCGCCTAAGTTGGGAAAGACTGCTGATGATAAGAACACATTGGTGAGCAATGTTCTTCTTGCCCTTGATGACATAGATTTCGGTGTAGAAGCATCGCAAGAGATTGACATTCTCGGTGATGCCTACGAGTATATGATTAGCCAGTTTGCAGCAGGTGCCGGCAAGAAGGCTGGCGAGTTCTATACACCTCAGGAAGTGAGCCGTATCTTGGCAGAAATTGTTACCATCGGTCACGCTCGTCTGCGCAATGTCTATGACCCAACTTGCGGTAGTGGTTCGTTGCTGCTCCGTGCTGCAAGCATCGGTCATGCCAACGAGATTTTCGGACAAGAGAAGAACCCTACGACCTACAACTTGGCTCGTATGAATATGCTTCTGCATGGTATCAAGTTCAGCAATTTCCGCATTGAGAATGGCGATACTTTAGAGGCTGATGCTTTTGGCGACACTCAGTTTGACGCTGTCGTCGCAAATCCACCTTTCTCTGCCGAATGGAGTGCAGCCGACAAGTTCAACAACGACGACCGTTTCAGCAAGGCAGGACGCTTGGCACCACGCAAGACAGCCGACTACGCCTTTATTCTCCACATGATTTACCACCTTAATGAGGGTGGCACAATGGCTTGTGTTGCTCCTCATGGTGTGTTGTTCCGTGGTAATGCCGAGGGCGTAATCCGTCGTTTTCTCATTGAGAAGAAGAACTATGTGGATGCCATCATCGGACTCCCTGCCAACATCTTCTATGGGACAAGCATTCCGACTTGTATTTTGGTGTTTAAGAAATGCCGTAAAGAGGATGACAACATCCTGTTCATTGATGCAAGCAAGGAGTTTGATAAGGTAAAGACCCAGAACAAACTCCGTCCGCAACACATCAAGAAAATTGTAGATACTTATCGTGAGCGCAAGGAAATAGAAAAGTACAGCCATCTTGCCACACTGCAAGAGGTGGCAGAAAACGACTACAATCTCAATATTCCTCGTTACGTTGATACTTTCGAGGAAGAAGAGCCTATCGACATTCATGCCGTCATGAAGGAAATCAAGGAGTTGGAAGCCAAACGTGCCGACCTTGACAAGGAGATTGAAGGCTATTTGAAAGAACTGGGATTGGTTTAATAGTCTTTCTGCCAGTTTTGTGCAATTTTTAATTAAGAGGTTTAAGCAATGAGTGAATCAATAAACATATTGGATAAGGATTACTTGCAGTGGGTCGAAGAACTATGCAAGCGTTATCGCAAAAGTCAAATAAGAGCAGCTGTAAAGGTTAATACTGAAATGTTACGCTTTTATTGGGAGTTAGGACAGGACATTGAGACTATTGAAGCATCTAACAGATATGGTAGTGGCTTTTATGCGGCATTGAGTCGTGATTTAAGGCACAAACTGCCAGATGCAGATGGACTTTCTGAAACATCTGTCCGCTATGCAAAACGATTCTATTGCTTGTACTCGTCCCTCGAAAAAAGTCTTCCACAAGCTGTGGAAAAATCGGAGAACACAAATCTTCCACAAGTTGTGGAAGATTTGCACACCGTCCTGTTCTCTATACCTTGGGGACACCATCGCTACATCATAGATAAATGTTCGGATGATGCTCATAAAGCATTATTCTATGTTCATCAAACAATGGAAAACGGTTGGAGTCGTTCCATGCTGTTGAATTTCCTTGGCACAGACTTGTATGAAAGAAGCGGAAAGGCATTGACTAATTTCAAGAAAACTTTGCCCGATATGAATAGCGACCTTGCACAAGAAATTACAAAAGACCCTTATGATTTCTCTTTTACTGGTGTTCGTGGTAAATACAATGAACGCAAATTGAAAGATGCTTTACTGGCTAACATTACGAAATTCCTGTTGGAATTGGGTACAGGTTTTGCGTATGTTGGCAAGGAGTATCGTTTGCAGATAGACGAAAAGGAGAAGTTCATTGATTTGCTTTTCTACAATTTGAAGTTATCTTGCTATGTTGTGGTAGAAGTGAAGATTGGAGAATTTGACTTTCCAGATGCAGGACAACTAAGTGGTTATGTAGTAGCTTGCAATCACCTCTTGCGCCAAGAAGGTAGAGATAACCCGACCATAGGATTACTCATTTGTAAGCAAAAGAGCAACACCATAGCCCAGTATGCTTTAGAAGGTAGCAGTCAGCCTATCGGAATCTCCGAGTACGAACTATCTAAGTTGTATCCTAAAAAGGTGGAGGGAACCATTCCATCCATCAAAGAATTGGAAGAAAAAATAGAAAAGGAAACAGAGAAAAGTACAAAGGACGAATAATTTTGGTATTTGCTTTTATGATTTGACATTCATACGAGGGAACATGAAAACATGTAACTGGTATGTAACTGAAAGTCGAGAAAGCACATCAAAATCGCCTCTAATCCTTTCTAAAATAGGGAAAAAGGTATGTAACTACCATGTAACTGGCATGTAACTGAACCGCAATGGTGAACTTAAATTAAGGATTAAAAATGACAACGACAATAAATAACGAACATAAGAAACTCAATGTCCCAAATCTCAGATTTAAGGAGTTTGAAGGGGAGTGGGAAAAGTGTAAGCTATCAGAGATTTGTACTTTCTTCTCGGGTGGCACTCCAAGTTCTTCTAACAAAGATTTTTATGGAGGAAATATTGCATTTATTCGTTCTGGAGAACTCCATGCTGATAGTACAGAGTTGTTCATAACACAAGCAGGATTTGATAGTTCTTCTGCCAAAATGGTAGAGATCGGAGATTTATTATTGGCAATGTATGGTGCAACAAGTGGTGATATCGCAGTCTCTAAAATAAAAGGAGCTATCAATCAAGCAATTCTATGCATTAGAACAAAACAAAACAAGAAATTCATAGAATCAGTTTGGAATAAACACGTTTCAAAAAATCTTAGAAAATACTTACAAGGAGGACAGGGAAATCTTTCAGCTGACATTGTAAAAGGTATATCTTTCTTTTTTCCAACTTTAAAAGAGCAAGAAAAAATAGCTAATCTTGTGTCTCTTCTTGATGAGCGCATAGCGACCCAAAACAAAATCATTGAGGATTTGAAGAAGCTAAAGTCTGCGATTATTGAAAAACATTATTGTAAAGTTGAGAAACAGATTGCTTGTGTCGGAGATTTGGGCGAACCTTTCAGTGTTGGCAATTTGGCAAAGGATGACTTGACAGAAACCGGAATACCTTGTGTTATTTATGGTGAACTTTTTACGACTTATGGAGAAACTATATCTCAAATAGAAAGTCATACCTATAAAACAGAGGGTATTATATTGAGCAAGAAAGGGGATTTGTTGTTCCCTTCTTCAACTACTGTTGACGCAATGTCTTTAATTGCTCCGTCCGTCATCAATATGGACGGAGTTATATTAGGTGGAGATATGTTTGGAATTCATATCAGTCCTAACTTTAATGCACAATATCTAAGTTACTACTTCAATCATATTGCCAAAAGGCAGTTGGCAAAATTTGCTAAGGGTAGCACCATTATTCATTTGCATTACGCAGATATTGAAAAAGCCAAACTATTGTTGCCTTCTTTGGAAGAACAAAATAGAATGGCTAAATGTTTGGTTACATTAGATGACAAAATTAAAAAAGAAAGAACCTTTTTTGATTTATTAAATAGCCAAAAGGCATATTTGCTTTGTCATATGTTTATATGAACATCTGATATAACATATATTGCTTTTGTGATTGATATTGTTTAACCACCCTTTCTTCAATATTTATTTTTATGTCCAAAAGTGTCAGAATAGAAACATTTCTGACCTTTGGGCAAAAAATGTTGCGCACATCAGAACCATTTATAGATGTAAAAGTACTTCCTTGTTCGTACCTACGCCACATAAATTTATAGAATGTCAAATACTGATATATAAAATCTGACATATTTTCTTCATGTGGTATAATAGCGCAAACGCCACGTCCTAAACATACTTTTTGAGTAGCTTTTGCTACTTCACCAACAGGAGCACGAACCGTCAAAATTATATTCCCTTTTTCGGTCATTTGATTAAATTCGGCGGTATATAGACGAGGCGTTGTTTTGCCATTTGATATATCTAAATTGCCTTGAACCAAGGGCATACCAAGACCTTGGTCGTTGTATGCGTTAGATGATGGAGATTGCCCCATTACAACATTAGCAATCTCTGACAAATGAATCGCACCTTTTGAAGAAAACAGAATATGGCTAATCGCAGACCTACAAAACAAACAATCCTTAATCAAGGGAATTGCACAGAAGATAGTTCGCAGCAACAAGCCCAATGTTCGTTTGTATGAGTGTATAGAATGTAGTTCTTCCACCCAGCAAGAAAGTGAAGTCTGTGAGCAAGGCGCATATCCTGTGTATGGCGCAAATGGCATCGTTGGCTATCTTGATGATTATAATACAGAGGGTGAAGCCGTTTATATTATCAAAGATGGTTCTGGTGTTGGTACAGTTTCTTACGTTACAGGCAAATGTTCTGCAACAGGAACTTTGAATACTTTGCAAGCTAAAGACGGCTATTCACTTCAATACCTTTACTATCTGCTGAAAGTGTTCAACTTTGAACCTTACAAGACAGGTATGGCTATTCCTCACATATATTTCAAGGACTATGGAAAAGCCAAAGTGTTTTGCCCATCATATACAGAACAACTTCAATATGCTCGGTTGTTGTCTGCAATTGATAGCAAACTATCAGTAGAAAAGAACACTCTAAGAAACCTGAGTTTACAGAAGCAATACTTGCTCCGCCAGATGTTTATATGAACATTTGGCGAAGCAGATACTGTTTTTGTAATTCAAGCATATCTCTTTGCTTTACTATAGTTTGCATTCGTGATGATAATGTGGAAAAAGCATGTGCTATTGTTCTAACTATTTGCGTAGTTGGCAAAATGAATTCTTGATTTTGCGTTTCAGCAATATAATGTCTTTTATGCTCATCCGTAGATAAATCAAGATACTTCAAAAACTCAAATGTATAACGCAAGAGTTCTTTGTTCTTTGCCGTTAGAATTTTGATAGCAGATGATTTGACCTTAAAGGGAAAATCAACATATTTGCAATCAAGAGTGAAATCGTCAAATATTATGCAATCGCCCTTGTCGTATATTCCGTCAGTTTCTGATGTGTAACCCAAAACAAAGGCTTTGTTGGCAGTTAATACTGGAGTTCCTCCTGCTGTATATTCAGTATCTTCAACAATATATGGTTGTGGCTGCTCATAACTAAGAACATCGCCAACCTTTGCATTTAAGCCAATATCTTTTCTAAGTTTTCCAAATACATCATTTCTAATTCCCTTGATTAGGGACTGCAACTTGTCAATGATTTTGTTTTGGGTGGCGATGCGCTCATCGAGGAGGCTAAGTAAACGGGATATTCTATTCTGTTCCTCTATAGTTGGTATTGAGAACTCGAATTCTTCCATTTGTCGTTTATCACCTCTTGGCATTTTTACACCTTTTACTCCTGACATTACGTAGTTTATGAATTTGTCTGAGGCAATGATATTATACAAGAAGTCGCCTTGACATCCTGTAGTCCTAAGAACAAATACATCGGCACTACAACCACCAAATCGGTCTGACTGCCATACCTTTTTCAGATATGGGCGGATGTTAGATATAAGAATATCATTAGGTTTGATTGCCATTACATTTCCATCGGTGGGAATTGAGGAAGCCTCCTTAATTCCTCCAAAATTTGGGATAAGATTCTCGGTAGAGATATAACAGGATGCGTCTAAACCATCTGCAGGAATCCTTGATTTTTGAAACTCAGCTACATCTTTAAGCTCGACTCGTTTCCATTCTTCAAAAAACTCCGGAAATCTCAAATGGGGAACATTAGGGTTTTTAGTTTCCTTATTTATATTTTCGTTATTCGTACTCATATGTCAAGCCTAATCTTTATCAGTTTTATCTAAATTTTCCAAAAGAAGAAATTTATCAAAATCACTACGGTACAAGCGATCCTGAACTATCCTGTACCTTTCCCATTCACTTTCAGCGTGAGCCTTTGCAATTTCAGCTGAAATGCGCCCGGCATCAGACAAAACATTTTCATCCATTATCCGCAAAAAACCGTCTAATCTTGTCTCCCAATCCTCCATCGTCATAGGAATATGCCTACGTGCCTGCAATTCAGCAAGATCCAAATATGCAGAAACCAATCTCCCCAATGACTGTAGTTCATCTTCTGACAAATAATTCTTGGCTACAATCACATCATATTTATGGATTTTGCTATTTGGAGCACCATCCCAGGTAGTCAGCCCCATATTCGTTTTCTCGGCATCCGCCCTTTCATAAATCAACTCAGCGGCAGTATGACCATGAACACTGAAATGCATTTTATTCTGCACAGTAGCGAAAAAACGTTTTGTCGCTGTTGCTGTAGGGTCATAGTCAATGGATGTGGCATAAATATCTGTAATTTTCTGATAAAAGCGACGCTCCGAAAGACGAATCTCCCGAATGCGTTCCAATTGCTTCTCAAAATAATCTTTTGTCAACTTGGAACCACCATTTTTCAGCCTTTCATCATCCATTACCCAGCCTTGAATAGTGTAGTCCTTCACGATTGCATTGGCCCATTTACGAAATTGAACTGCGCGCTCATTATTGACTTTAAATCCTACCGCAATAATCATTTGCAGATTATAATGTTTGGTGTTATAGGATTTCCCATCCGCAGCAGTTATTAAGTAATTCTTAATAACTGCCGTCTCTTCAAGTTCATTATCATCAAATATCTTCTTGATATGTTGATTAATAGCAGGCACAGAAACCCCATATAACTCAGCCATAAGCCTTTGAGTAAGCCAAATATTTTCATCAGAATACCTGATTTCTATATTATCAGCGTTTTCTCCGATAGCAGCCACATAACTGAGATACTCAGCAGCAGATGAGGATATCGTTATTTCTTTCTTTTTTTTAGCCATTATGCGTCTTCTTATTCCACAATACCCAATTCTTTCAGGTACACTTCAATCTCCTTATCAAGTTCGGCACGTTTGGCTTCCAGTTCCTTGATTTCAGCCATGACAGCTTTGATGTCAATCGGTTCTTCCTCTTCAAAGGTATCGACGTAACGTGGAATGTTCAAATTGTAGTCGTTGTCCGCAATCTCCTGCAGCGAGGCAAGATGGCTATACTTTTCTATTTCCTTGCGGTCACGGTAAGTTTCGACAATCTTTTGAATATGCTGCTCACGGAGCTTGTTCTGTGTCTTGACCTTTTCAAACTCCTTGCTTGCATCAATGAACAGGATATTGTCATCTTCTTTACGGCATTTTTTGAAAACAAGAATACATGTCGGGATGCTTGTGCCGTAGAAGATGTTGGCAGGCAGACCGATAATGGCATCAATATAGTTTTTCTTTTCTATCAGGAAGCGACGGATAACACCTTCTGCATTACCACGGAACAACACACCATGCGGAGCGACACAAGCCATTGTACCGCCTTCGTTCAAGTGATAAATCATGTGAAGGATAAAGGCATAGTCGGCTGTCTTACGTGGGGCAAGCCGCCCTGCCTTGCTGAAACGGTCATCGTTATTGAATTTGTCTGCAGCACTCCATTCGGCAGAGAACGGAGGATTTGCGACCACAGCATCAAACTGGGTATCTCCAAAGGCATCCCATTCAAGCGTATCACCATTTTCAATCTTGAAGTTGCTGAATCTGACACCATGAAGCAGCATATTCATTCGGGCAAGGTTGTAAGTTGTCGGGTTCTTTTCCTGTCCGTAAATATCAACTGCTTTTCCGATGCTTGCAGCACGTAGCAATAACGAGCCACTACCACAAGTCGGGTCATAGACATTGCGCAAACGCTGACGTCCTATAGATACAATCTCGGCCAAGATGCGGCTGACTTCCTGCGGAGTATAGAACTCTCCAGCTTTCTTTCCTGCCCCTGCCGCAAATTGCGAAATCATGTATTCGTATGCATCACCAAGGATATCAATTTCCTGTGATGCTTCTACACCGAAGTCTATATCATCCAATGCAAGAAGAACATTGCTGACAAGCGTATTCTTGTCATCGGCTGTTTTGCCCAACTTAGGCGAAGCCAAATCTATGTCCGAGAACAATCCGCCAAAATCCTCTTCACTATCCTGTCCCAATGTACTATCCTCAATACGCTTCAATGAGCGCTCAAGCATAGGTAAGATGTTTTCTTTTCGTTTGATAGCTTCGATTACTGACGAAAACAAGAATTTCGGTTCAATGAAATAGCCTATATTCTCCAAACACTGGTTCTTGACCTCTTCCTGCAATTCCGCAGCATCTGAATCGGTCATTTCCCATAATTCTTTGAATGTAACGTCATCATCATCCAATGCAGCGTTGGCATATGTTTCTATCTTTTCTGACAGATATTTGTAGAAAATGAAGCCCAGGGTAAAATACATGAAATCGCTTGCCGACATATTGCCGCGCAACCGGTTTGCGACCTCCCAAAGCTGGTCACGGAGTTTCTGTTGCAGTTCTTCGCTCATATCTTTATTCCTCTATATTATTCTGTATTACATTACTTTCCGGCAATGACATATTGCTCTCAATTATACTTCTTAGGTCATCCAACACTTTCCCTTTATATGAAAAATATTTAGACCCTTGATATGCACCCGATGTGTTCCGTTTTTCTTCCGGCATAAATGTACCGACAAAAGGTGACAATTTATAAATACGGCCTTCGTATTCGACAGAATCATCGCTTGCCACCTTGACCTCAGTATTCGTAGGGATAAAGGTAACGCACTCCCCTATTTTAATGCCTATCATACTGAATTTGAAACGCCCTCGCTTTACGGTTCGTTTCTGTGCAGCAGGCAACCTCTCTTTTTCGTTATGACAAACTGGCTTATTATCTACATAGACCGTGACAACCGCATCATCAATCATCTTGGCTATGTCATTAAATATATCCAAAGCTATTTGTGGCGGCACATTGAAAAACTCCCGATTCTGGCGAATACGCAAATCAGTCAGCCGGTCAATAGTCTTGTGTACATGCTTTTCAACATCGTTATATTTGACTGTCTGAATGGTTGCATAAATCTCAAAAGGCAACGGAACAGCCGTGTTGTCAAGTTCCTTGGAACGTATATTGACAGGGCGTGCACTTTTACCAATCTTAACCCAATCCTCACGGAAACTTGGATTTGTCAAGATGTACACATATCCGGGTTCGTTTGTCTTTATCATATCTTCCTTATTTAATCCCAACTGAAAGTTCGTATGATATTACGCAATCTGTCTAAAATCCTCGTCAACGCCTTTCTCGTCTTTATCAGTCCGAGATGCTTTTCTTTCAATGCTTTCTGTATAATTTCCGGCTGCTCTTTTTGCAGGTAATCATACTCTTTAAGGAAGTGATTCAATACCGATGACGATATTTCCTCTTCCTCAGCCAATGAGTTGACGGCATTTTCCCGTTCAACGGAAATATATCGGTTCAACCGTTCTTCCAAATCACTTGTACCGTCAACCTTGCCTCGATGCATCATGAAGTTTTCCTTATCATCATCCACATTCTTTTGAATGAAGCCTTCGATAAGTTTGGCCTTGCTGCGCATTTCGGCATCTTTAATCATTGTATCTATGATATTCTGACGGCGTTCTGCATAATCGGCACTATATGGGTCAAGTTCTGAGATAAGTTCAAGGATATATGCCACATTGATAACGTCGCTATGCAAAAGCTCAAGGCAGAAATCCACATCACCAAGATCTCCGTCATCCGGATTATCTGTCTTATCATCCGGTTTGGCTGACGGCGTTGGATTGACAAGAGCGAATGTATCATGTATATCAAGATATTTGCTCCGGAAGTCCATAAACTGCTGCTCCGTCATGCCGAGATCATCCGCGTCTTCATTATAATCCTCATATATCTGAATCTCAGAATGTTTGCGGATAATATCACGAAATGCCAAAACAAACTCTTTCTTCGCCTTCTCACTCTGTAATAAGTCTATGCAGTTTGTGTCCGGATATTTTTTCAGGAAATCGGATGCAAGTTCCTTATACTCCTGTTTGACTTCTTCAAACGGCGGACGTACTATTTCCTCCGGATTATTGATGTTGCTGAACAATTTGATAGCGGCATCCACATTGCTCTTCAAATCACGGAAACATACAATCTTTCCGAAACGTTTCTTTTCGTTCAGCACACGGTTCGTTCGGCTGAATGCCTGCAACAATCCGTGATATTCCATGTTCTTGTCAACATAGAGCGTATTGAGTTTCTTGCTGTCAAAGCCGGTAAGGAACATTCCGACAACAAGGCAAAGATCCAGCGGCTTCATATCAGCCCGCTTCTTTTTCATACGCAGGTTGATGTCATCGTAATATGCCCGGAAGTTCTCTGTTGTAAACGATGTGCCGAACATTTCATTATAATCATCCATGATGGCTTGCAGTTCATCAACCTCACCTGCACTGTCATTCAGATAAGAACCTGTACCCATTCCTGTCAGATCATCATCCTGACTTCCATTGGCTGCATAAGTGAAGACTGCGCCGATACGAATCTTTGGATTAAGTTCCTTGAATATCTTGTAATAACGGATAAGCATCGGCACTGACTGCACGGCAAACAGCGCGTCGAACTCTCCGTCAAATGTTGACTTATTGAAATTATTAAGGATGAACTGAGCTATCTCCCTCATCCTCCTTGGACTTTCATAGTCTGCATCTTTATTACCATTATAGTATTCAACAAGGAAACCGAGTACATTATCATCAGCAATGGCATCTTTGATAAGATAACGATGCAGGCATTTGCCGAACACTTCTTTGGTCGTATGCCCATCAACTGCATTCTCCGTAAAAATAGGAGTTCCGGTAAAACCGAATATTTGGGCATTATCAAAGAACTGCATAATCTTCTTATGGCTCTCCCCGAAGTGGCTACGATGACATTCATCGAATATCATCACAACGCGGGAATGGCGTATCGAATCTATCTTGCTGCTATACCATGTCTTGCTTACGGCAGCATTGAGTTTCTGAATAGTGGTAATGATAATCTTGGAGTTGCTGTGCAAGCGTTCCACCAGTTCATCCGTATTGTCCGTACCATCAACGGCTCCTGGTTCAAAGGCCTCGTATTCCGACTGCGTTTGTGTGTCAAGGTCATGACGGTCAACAACGAACATTACCTTATCTACATCATCCAACTCCGAAACGAGCTGCGCAGTCTTGAATGAAGTCAATGTCTTTCCTGCTCCTGTCGTATGCCAGATATAACCGTTATCGTTGGAGTTCTGTACCCGATCCAATATCTTTTCTACTGCATAGAACTGGTATGGACGCAACACCATCAAGCATTTGTCACCTTCATGCAATACAATGTATTTCCCGATAATCTTACCGAGTGTGCATTTTTCCAGGAAGAATGCGGCAAATGTATCCAATTCGTTTAGAGGATTGTTTCCTGCATCAGTCCAACTGAATGTGAACTTATATCCACCATTAGGGTTATTTGCGAAATAACGCGTGTTTACACCATTAGAAATGACAAACAACTGGATATAGTCAAACAATCCGTGGAACGAAGTCTTGTGATAACGTTGTATTTGGTTGTATGCCTGTTTCAATTCCACGCCACGACGCTTCAACTCTATTTGTACCAAAGGCAGGCCATTGATAAGGATTGTCACATCATAACGGCATATCTTCCGTCCCTCCGCCGTAATCTGGTTCGACACCTGGAATTCATTCTGACACCATTGGGTGCGATTCAGAAATTCCACCCAAATGCGCTGTCCGCTTTCAAGTTCAAGCGGATAAAGGTCCCGAAGTTTCTTTGCCTTTTCAAAGCGCGAGCCTCCTTCAAGATAGATGACAATCTTCTCAAATTCCTCTGCCGTAAACCCGGTACGCCCGTGTTCCTCCAAGCGTTTGCGGTTGTGGATTTCCAACTGCCTTTTGAAATTGGCATAGAGATTATCTTCTTCGGTAATCTGGACATACTCGTAATCCATTTGTCGAAGTGTGGCTATAAGTCCGGCTTCCAATGCCGCTTCGCTTTGTGTTGACATATCCTTGCCTTATTATGAGTGGTTACTTTACTTTTATATTACTGTTCAGTATCTTGAAAAAAGAGAAATTAGTAGTTAGATTGCACCTAGTCAGATTCCGTTGATGTGTATTCTTTCACACATTCCTTCTTAAGAGCAATACATAATGGCACAAGTATAGCAGTTAATACTAAAGCAAAAATAGGGACAGTAAACTTTGCTCTCGCATCATCTAAGTCATTTATCCAATGGGCTAGTTTGCCCATGTATGACTTGCTATTTACATCTACATTAAAGTACCAAACGATATGTCCTACAATAGCAGATATAGCAATAGCATATCCTATAATTTTATTTCTCTTATTTCTATTAAAATCTTTCTTTTTATAAGTTTCAATTTCACCAGTTTTGTCGTCTCTTTCTGTTTGGATTTTTTTTACCTCCGAATCTTTTTCAGAGAGAAGAGCATTTAATCGATCTATTTCAGTTGCATACTCTTCACTTAAATATTCTTTTTCGTTTTTTGCGGCATTCAACTCAGACTGTGCAATTTCTAATTGGCTGGAAACATAATCAATCCTATTTGAACGATCTGATATGGCATCTTCTAATGATTCATTTTTTCTCTTTTCCTCTTCTAACTGAGATTGCAACAACCTTTCAGCAGATTTCTTTGCAATTTGTTTAATTTGAAAATTTGAGACATCTTCTGCTCCATTCATAAAATCATTCTCTATGATGGCTCTTAGAAAACATCTTTGCTGTTCTATATCAGTTGTCACTTCCGATATACCTTGTAGTACATAATGGATCTGTTCCTCTGACATAACATCAAAATTTGATTTTATGTTCAAGAAACACACAAAACTCTTAAAATCATCACTTGTACGCTCCATATATCGTAATATAATACTAAGCCACTGACTTGGCATAATTACTATAGGGGCGTTTTTTGAATGGTAATGAACATCCCAAAAACGTAATCCGCTATCAGATGACAGAAAAAAATATTTTGCGTCAAAAATTGACTTATCTGCCCCTGTGCGTTTACATTCTATCCATTTCACATTTTGAGCATCATAGTAAGCAGTTTCAAATATTTTCTTTTCGCTTAATCCTTTAATACCAGCTGCATTACTCTTAAGTTCATCCTCACATTCGCTAATTGTAAATGGATAGTTATCATCTATCCCTATACTATAATTATTGCAAACATTTTGGAATTCGCTTTGAAGGAAATTGGCAAAATAGTCAACAGTTCCATTTGAACGATGCGCTCTCCACACATGAAAATATCGCCAAATGTCATCCATTGTAACGTATTCGGAATATACACTTGAATGAATTGCTGGACTTTCAGATTTGCGTAACTTTTTTATGTAGTTCTTTATTGAAATTTCAAATTCCTCTAGAGTACTTTTTGTAAGTTTAATTTCATTCTTTAAAGATTTAAACTTTGACAAAAACAATAGAGTCCTCTTTTTACGATCATCTCCATTTATACCAATTGCACGATATAAAATATTTGTATCAAGATAGAATGTCTTGTTCCTCAAACTATCTAAAGAGAAATGAGCCGCCTTGTTAGTGGTCAACATACAGTATTCCAAAGCATAGCACGCAAGATTGAAAATTTCAATATTCTTTTCGTCATTATCCCAATCCAAGAAACCATTTATTATAGTTGCATCATCAGGTGTTATAAACTTGTTGTTCGTTTCTACTATGATAGTCTTTACTTGTAAAAGTCTTTCGAAGCTATCTACATTACTGGTAAACATATTATATAAGTACTGCAATATACATTTACCTCTCTCTTCATCAATATTATTTTCCTGCAAATATTGATGTATAAAATCCTGTAATGTCTTCTTTTGTTTTAAACTTAATGCTGTACGTCTTTTTTCTGTCAGCTGGTAAATATTTTCGCCGCCATTATCCAGTATATCAAATTCATCCTTAAAACGTTTGTCTGTAAGTATTGTCATAATCTCTTCTGGAGAAAACAACAAAGAATAATTTTCATTAATATATTCTGCCAATGAACCAATACTCACAAAGCTACCAGAAAGATTATACAATGCATCTTGTATAACCTTTCTATGAATTTGACGCGGAGATACCTCATAATTATTGCCCGCATATATTACAGCGGCAACTCGGAAAACATTTTGCTGATTCATATTATGACTTATGTTTCAATATGATAAAAGTTTTACAATCAATTCTCTATTTTTCTTTTGTATGACAAATTAATCTATGAATATCAACATCCAGTACTTCTGCTATCCGCGCCAATGTGTATAAATCAGGCTGCGAATGATTGTTGCACCACTTTGATACCGTTGCCGGATCTTTCTGTAAAGTTTTAGCAAGCCATTTACTCATTATGCCCTTCTCAGCTAATACAGCCTTTATACAGTTTAAATTTGCCATATTGATTTCAATTATAAATTGCGCCAAGTACAAAGTTACGCATTTTATTTGATTTGAGAGCATAATAGAGGTAATAAAATCCTATATGCGTAGAAGTTAAGCCAAAGAAATTAATGTAAAATGATGTGTGATTGGAATTTATTTACTAATTTTGCATCGATTTTGAGTCAATATAAACATTAAAGATGCAAAGAAACAGAATGAACATATTACAAACAACAACCGCAATTCAGGGCAATAAACGCACTGAATCTGTGTCGGGTGTTCATGTTTCATGCATTGAACCTCGTTTAGTAAATATTTTCCAACGAACATAGCGAGTACATTATTGTATTTTGCGAGAATAGAAACTGAATAGTTGGAAAGTCCTTACCAAACTTTCCAACTATTTTATTACGCCCATTTGTGACAGTTGCCTTTGTGATGCTCCTCTGCCATTTCCGTCTGATGGGCTGTTGGTAACCAGATTATTAACGTGCAGTGATGCACATAAATTTAGAAGAAATGAACCTTTTCGATAAGCCGAATCCAATGAAACTCGTTTCAATTGGTGAGGCGGAAAAAAGCTGTGCGAAAGCAAACTGTAAATTTGATGGCAGCAAGGTGTTCTTTACATCCGACACCCATTTTTATCATACGAATATCATTCGTTTCTGCGACAGACCTTTTAAGGATGTGGAAATGATGAATGAAACAATAATATCCAATTGGAATAATACAGTCGGGCAGGATGATATCGTGTTTCACTTGGGCGATTTCTGTCTTGGCGGTTCAGCCGAATGGACTAAAATCCTTGACAGGTTGAACGGCAAAATATATCTGATTATGGGCAACCATGATTTGAAAAATATACGACAAGGCTACATAAACAGATTTGAACATGTGGCTATGCAAATGCACATAGAGGTCGGCAAGCAGAGGATATATCTGAATCATTATCCCTTTCTATGCTTTGATGGTGGATATAAAAAAAATGTATGGCAACTGTTCGGGCACGTTCACACAAGGAAAAACAACACCGGAATTGATGCTGCCAGGCTTCAATATCTCTACCCGACGCAGTATGATGTGGGAGTAGATAACAATAATTTCACACCTGTATCATTTGAACAGGTTAAAAGGATGATTGAAAAACAAGTAGAGCAATTTCATAAGAAATAAAAAAGGAGGCTTAGATATGAGTGAATATACAACGGTCTATTTAAGACACAAAGAAATGCCTTTGTTGAAAGCCAAAGAGTATCCGTCCCATGAAGAATGTAAAAGTCTTTCTAAAGAAGATTTAACGGGACTCATTCGTGAAATAGATGAGTATAACGAACAGGTTGCAAAGTCATTGGGATGTGAATTGTTTTATCTTTCTACTACCCCAAGCCGGGAATTGACTGCGCTTCCATATAGTCCATCTCCAAGTGTGCTGACAAATGTCCTTCTTGAGGAGGTTTTATGCTTTTACAAAAAAGAAATCGAACATTGTAAAAAGGCTATTGCAAAGAATAAGGAAGATATTGTCAGATTGGAAACACGAATAGCCAAAGCGAACATCGATTTGTACGATAAAATAAACAATGAGATAGGCAACTGCTATGAGAATATAGACTTTGAGGAGAAAGAACTTGAACACTACCAATTCCTGTACAATAAATTTTCTTTCTTGGAGGGTATTATATACAATGAATCTAATTCAAAGGATTATGAACTGATTTACACAAAAGCTTAATAAACAAAAGATTATGAAGATACAATATATGAGAGACCTGCATTTGGAGTTCAGTGACAACAGCAGGTGGATGAAACATAATGAATTACCGGTAACGGGCAATGTTCTGGTTCTTGCCGGAGATATATTCTATTTGAAAAACAAAGTCGCACCTTTGGCTAATTTCTGGAAATGGGCATCTGAGAATTATCGTCATGTGCTCATTGTGCCCGGAAACCATGAGTACTACAATTATTGTGATGTGATGGACAAGGGATTGCAGTGGAAATGGATGTTCAAAAACAATGTAGGATATTATCAGAATCAGGTAGTGCGAATTGATGATACCGACTTTATCATGAGCACTCTGTGGTCTCAAATATCTCCATCTGATGAGTATTTTGTGTGGAAGGGCATGAACGACTTTCGGCAGATAATGTATAATGGTAAATTGCTCCAGATAGAGGAATTCAATCAGATGCACAACTTCTGTTTGGATTTCATCAGGCAAAGTCTGGCAGAAAGCACCGCCAAACACATTGTGGTAGTAACGCATCATCTACCCACATTGGAGGTTGTCGCCCCTCATCATAAGGGTTCAGTGTTGAACAGTGCATTTGCAACTGAAATGAGTGGGCTTATTGCCAACAGTCGCATTGATGCGTGGATTTATGGGCATTCCCACACCAATATTGATGCTGAAATAAGCGGGACGAAGGTCGTGTGTAATCAGATGGGATATGTTTTTGAGAACGAACATATCGCCAATGGTTTTGATCCGGGCAAGTGCCTTGTCTTGTGAAAGGCGTAAGCCCGTCTGCACTATGCTTTAAATTCTCAATATATCATATAGTGCAGACAAACGCTCTTGTTTGTGTATTATATGATATCTTGAGGCTTTGTGATGTCATAAGGGAAATACATTTTTTCTAATATACGAAAGTTGTTATGCTTTTTACACAAATACAGATAAACCTCATTGGCGTTTGGTAATATTTAACACACGTGTTATTTCTACAAGTCTTCCAATATCGGAGCCTTATCACCCTTTTTGTCCAAAGTAGCAATCCTCTCAACACCAGACTCGGACAGCAACAAGCCAACAGAAATATCTGAAGAAGTTCACGTAATACCTATTGTCGGCTATTCTGCAGTTATATCTCACTAACAGTTATCATCTTCGTCATCGAATCCTTCAGATGCATTTGTAATCAACGCCTTTCCTATTTCCATATGCAAGAATTCAGGAAGATAAAGCAGTTTAGTCATCAGCTGGCTCCGTTGTATCAAGTATCGGTTCTTCTTCAATATGTCCTATGCAACGGCACAGACATCTACATAGTCAGTATAATGTTTACAAATCAAAACGTAAACATGACTCAAATATATGCAGAAGTAATTAATGGTCGCAAACGCAAAGCAGCAGAATCCACAAGTATCAGAAAGGAATCATAAAATTCTTCAATTATAAGAGATAACCGGTGTTATTTTGGATATTTTATCTTTCATAATCGATAAATTTATTATATTTGCCATTATTATCAAATATACACGATATGAAGATACTGATTAGACAGAATTATTTAGACAAAATAGAAAAATACCTTGGTAAGGACACTATTATTGTTCTTACAGGACAAAGGCGTGTCGGAAAGAGCTATATGCTAAGAATGATTCGTGATACTAAAGCAAAAGATGCAAATAACAATATCATCTATATTGATAAGGAAAAGAAGGCTTTTGACCATATCAAAACCTATCACGATCTAAACGCCTACATTGACGCTCACTATCAAACAGGTAAAATGAATTACATCCTCGTTGATGAAATTCAAGAAATCGAAGAGTTTGAGCGTACTGTCAGGAGTTATATAACAGAACCAGATGCAGAAGTCATTGTAACCGGCAGTAATGCAAAGATGTTGAGCAAAGAGCTCGGTACTATTATTGGCGGACGATACAAGGAGATTTATGTGCAATCATTGAGTTATAAAGAGTTTCTGCAGTTCCATAATTTGCAGGATTCGGATGATGCCTTGGCCCAATATATACAGTTTGGCGGCCTGCCTGGACTGGTCAAGATTGGATTGGACGAAGATGATGCCTTAGAATACCAGAAAGATGTATTAAATACCGTTCTTTTAAAGGATGTGATTTCCAGGAACAATATTCGTAATGTGCCATTTTTGGAAAAGTTGACCAACTTTATTGCTGACAATATTGGAAAGCTTATATCAGCTTCAAGTATTTCTAAATTTATGAAATCCCAGGGAACTAACGTTTCTGCTGACACAATTATCGATTATACCCAATACCTTGAGGATGCTTATATAATACACAAAGTAAACAGATATGACATTCACGGTAAACGTCTATTTGAAAGCAACGATAAGTTTTACTTTGAAGATAATGGTTTGAGAAATGCTCAGGCTGAAGGCACTCGTGAAGGTGACATAGAAAAGGTTATTGAGAACATAATTTATCAGCATCTGATAGGCTTGGGGTATAAGGTTAATGTCGGTCAGCTACAAGCCGGAGAAATAGATTTTGTTTGTACAAAAAAAGCCGGTGCCCAGCGAATTTATATTCAAGCATCATATATCATTGCTGATGATGTAACCAGGGAAAGAGAGTTTGGAAATCTGCATAACATAAAAGACAATTACCCTAAATATGTAGTATCAATGACACCATTGGTAACGCGTAATGACGATAATGGTATCATACATATGCACCTGAGAAATTTCTTGATGCTGGAAAATCTGGAGTAAAAGCACCTGATCACTTTATATGAATCTCCCTTTCACCAAAATTGAAAGAAAAAATTAATTTGTAGTAACATATAGTATAAGATTCATCCCGAATCTATATACCATCTTTGCCACGATAACAGTCGTGGGCTTTCTTTATAGCATAAGACGCCAAAAGAAAGAAACGACTCGTGACATAAAACTCATTTTTATGTCACAACAGCGATATAAATTCGATCAGCCAGTAATGGTTATACACAAACGCATTAACAAAAAGACGACAAACCTGCTTGAACAGCTACGATAGTAAACATGAGCACTGAAAAGATGGACTCTCGATGCCTATAAAAACCAATTCCTACGATGCAATCAAAAGCCATCTGAAAATTTCCGACAACAGGTATTTAAATCCCCCTAAGCTCATCCAGCATTGCAGGACGCCGGTGGTATGTCTGGCGGAATTCTTCAGCCAATGCTGAGGAGATTTCCGCGCCACCCGACAATTTCTTCATATCAGACATTATCCGGGCTATGTAGATATAGTGATTGCGTCCCACGTTATTTTTAGCGTACAGCCTCAAATCCTCGACAAACAGGGCCAGCAGGTCTTTCGAGAATGAGGATGGCAAGCGGCGGGCATAATTCTTCAGCAAACCAAGCCTGTAAGATTCTGCAGAAGAGAGAAAAGAGAAGAGGCTGTCATAATCCTTTTCCTCCAGATAAATGTCAGCGATTTTACTATGGCCACCATATATGATTGAATGAGTCTCACTTATCATGTCTTTAAGGAAATGGCTGAAATCAGATGCCGCAACCATCTTTTTCAGTCTGTAATAATACTCCATACTTCCCCGCTCTACAATAAACAAGCACCGGCAGACATCAATGGAAGACTCCACATCACCGAGCCTTTCAAAAATTTCAAGCTTTTTCTCCATCCACTTCACGGCACTGTCTGAAAACATCTCCCGTCCGGCAAGAGCAATTCCATCATCGGCCAGTTTCAATGCATCATCAAATCTTTCCGCGTCCAACAATTCTTCAAGCCTCATTTCACGCACAGCCTCCAGACAAATATATCTGTCCATAGTATCTTCCGCCTCGGAATCCCGTCCAAGCCTCCTCAGCAATTCTACTTTCTGCAACACATAGCAGTCCAGCTCATATGGTGTCCTGCGGCTTGCAAGAAGTGTTTCAAGATATTCAAGGGCCTCCTCCGGAGACAGGGCAAAGCCCCTCACGCGAGCGAGCAGTTCATCTACCTCATAGAGTCCATATTCTTCATAAGCAAGACTCTTTGTCACGTCCTCCAGCTTCGAAAGAGCCATCTTGCAATCAATCTCACCTGTACGCAAAGCTTCTATTAAAAGTTCCCCTGCCCTGCCGCACAAGTCATTGACTTCATATGAGCATTCAGCATCTGCAATATCGGCAAGTCCTTCAAAAAAGGCCATGACCACCATCCATACCTCATGGACATTACCTTTTTTCAGCATACACTCCGCTTCTTCAAAAATTGCGTCCATCCCAAAACAGATATCCCCCCAATCCACTTCCGGTTCCCTATAACGGGACCTGTGACCATTAACGGAATAAGCATTGCTGAATATCTCCCTCACTTGTTCAACATAACTGACCATCCCTTCTTCACGCACTGCATTTCTCTTGAAAAAATCTATCAGACAATTCTTTATACCATCATTTTTCAAAGAATACTCCATAATGACACGGCGCAGCTCATCAGCAGAAGCATTTGAAAGAAGTTCCGTAAACGTCAGATTTTCTCTTGGTTCACTGATTCCGGTTACCGTTTCAGACCATTTTGCTGCCTTTGCTCCGTTTATTGAACGCGGCTTCTTAAGCAGGCCATTTTCTGAATCATCCGTTTTTATATTGCGGATAGCCATGACTACAGCCACGACATGTTTGCAGATATCGCCTCCATCGTATGGGCAATCACACTCCCATTCCAAGATTTCATCTCCGTCCGTTACAATCCTTACATTATAATCATAAGTCCCTTCAACAACGGCCCTCCACTCCCCGGACAGGCTTTCTTCTATTGAGATTATTGCATCAGAAGAATAATATTCCTCTCCCCTCCACCATATTCGCGAGGGGACAAAATCACAAAAATTACCCAAAGTCATCTTCATCTGTTTCTCTCCGCAATTAATTCTTATATCCCAGCTTTTACCCACTGTTTACAAGCATATCCCCGACAATATTTTCATATATTGCACCTTTGCAGGCACAGAAATTCTTATTTGTATGCAAATCCTCCAGAACCTCTTCGTCAAGTAAGAATCATAGTTTCTCTTGAGAGGCCCAGCATCCACAAAGATAGCGTTTCCCACGCTATCAGAAATATATCTTTTAACATTTTCCGGCAGCAAAAGAATCACATTTTTCACATTATCCAGAAAATGGGGTATCCAAATTTTGACCAATAAAAGTTTTATCAACATAATATCTTCCGGCAATGCTTCAATCTAGTCCTCAGACCACGTTATTCTTATTTCTCTGCCACGCCTACCCCCAGAATCCGAATTTTAATTTACCTTTGCACTCCTTCGCGGATTCCGGTAGAGGGAGAAGGTAAAAGATATTGTAACAATGATAAGAACTAACAACGTCTCAATAGACAAAATGGCTGTGCATATGGTCGGCAACAAGAGTGCTGACGATGTGTTGGGGCTGTCAAGGAACTTGCTTGTGGCTGAGGGTGGCATACGGGAACTTTTGTCGAATTATTTTTGTTCTTCATTCAAACTTGAAGAGTATTTCAGTTTGTATCACGAAAGCGATTTGAGATATAACGAAGTCTATGGGTTCGTCTCGGATATATTTGAGGATGACGGACGACTTATGGAGGAGTCTGCAAATCTTGCGAGGCATCTTTATGAGAAGAGCTGCCACCCGAACATCAAGGCCGGAGAATTTTATGTGGTCCTTTTCCGCGGCTTTGCATACGGTGAAGAGGAAATCAATGCCGTAGGACTCTTTAAGTCTGAGAATAAGGACACCTTCCTGAAAGTGTATCCGAATAATGAGGATAATTTCAACATCGAAAGCGAAAAAGGAATAAATATCAACAAATTAGACAAAGGCTGCCTTATTTTCAATATTGACAAAAGCAACGGATATGTCGTTGCTGTAGTGGACAATACTAACAAAGGTGAAGATGCAAAATATTGGATTGAGGATTTTCTTCATGTGAGACCCCGCAGGGATGAATATTACAACACCCATAATGTCCTGGCCCTGTGCAAAAACTTCGTGACCAAGGAATTGCCGCAGCAGTTTGAGGTACAGAAGGCAGACCAGGCTGATTTGCTGAACCGTTCCGTGCAGTTTTTCAAGGAAAAAGATTCTTTCGACATGGAAGAATTTGCCAATGAGGTTTTCGCGCAGCCTGAAGTCATAGACAGCTTCAACAGGTACAAGCAAGACTACGAGCAGGACAGGAATCTGGAGATAGCGGACAGCTTCACCATTTCCGAATCGGCCGTCAAGAAACAGGCCCGCGCCTTCAAGAGCGTCATAAAGCTGGACAGGAATTTCCATATCTACGTTCATGGAAACCGCGAACTTATCGAACAGGGAGAAGACGAAAAGGGAAAGTTCTATAAGGTTTATTACCAAGAGGAAAACTAATCAAATGCCATATCTTCTTCGTTTTATTTCATATTTATCTGCACATCCAAACGAGTTTGGCAGCGCGCTTCCACCTCATGGAGACCTCCGCCAAAACTGGGATAGCATTCTGGGAACATCCATCCATAATGGCATTTCAGTGGATGGAACGTTGTTTCAAGTTCTCCTATCCATCCTCAGCTGGAATTTCATGGATACCCCTACGTGGTTTTTAGCTTTGCGCCGGTCGTCAAGAAGTGCCCTATGGCCCTTGATTTGCTATTCGGACTGCGGCCTGTAAAATCAGGCCCGGACAAAAGGGCGGAACAAGTGGCCTACACCTCCGCCCCGCCAAAAGCAAAATTAATTATCACATATTATGGAAAGAACATTTGAAGAAGCATTGAGAAACCGCAGAAGCTACTACAGGCTCACAGACAAGTCCCCGGTAAGCGACGGCACTATAAAAGAAGTCATCAGCCATGCCCTTGAATTTGTGCCGTCTGCATTCAACTCACGCTCCACACGGATTGTCCTCCTGCTGGGAGAGCACCACAAAAAACTATGGGAAATCACACTGGACCAGCTCAAGAAAGTCACTCCGGCTGAATTTTTCCCAAGAACAGAGAAAAAAGTCGCGTCCAGCTTTGCCTCAGCATACGGCACAATACTTTTCTTCGAGGATATGGAAGTCATTGAAAAATTGCAGAAAGACTTCCCTACCTATGCCGCTGCGTTCCCGTCATATTCAGACCAGACTTCCGCTATGCATCAGTTGGCGATATGGACAAGACTTGAAGACCTCGGCTTCGGAGCATCACTACAGCATTACAACCCACTGATTGACAAGGATGTAGCAAAACAATGGGGAATCAATCCCAAATGGAGGCTCATCTCCCAGATGCCGTTCGGTATTCCCGAAGACACCCCAGGAGAGAAAGAAACCGGACCAATGGACCACCGTTTCCTTGTATTTGAATAAAATATCCAGGAATCTCACAAGAGACCTGCCGCAATTTTCCAATATGACTAAAAAGTCGCGATGCGACAGGGCTGAGGCCACACACATAAATAGGCCGACAACTTAGTTTTCAGGAGTTGAGAGGGCCTGTTTTAAAAGAAAAACGATTGATGGTGAGCAACAAGTAAATTTTTGCTCACCATCATTTTTGTACCAAATCAAACGGAAAGTCCCGCCTATCAATTGTCATCCCCAGCCCCGATACGTTGCAGAACATTCCTGAAAACCAACAACTTTCCGCAAAGCATATCCAATTATGGCAATAACACAAAACAAGCAGACAAATTCCCCGCAGATGACATAAGAAATAGCGATTGCCGCATTTGAAATCCTCTTCTACGATTATCCGGAAGGCACGATTGCGGGAATCGCCGGAACATATGACTGCACAACTGAAATCCAGCGCAGAACATATCACCGCAACGATGGTTCCGATAAAAAAATACCATTGCAAACACTTCCGTGAGATTTCACTTGAAGCGACATTTGCAGCGTCAAAAAAAATAACGGATATGATAATGAACTGGTTATTGGCAATCTTGGACATTGCCCTTGTGGCTGCATATGTGCGCTTTTTTTCTGCAGTTCCCTATGAGGGAGACGTTGACAGTGAAACCGGACTGAAAATGCCGGGACTCAAGCATGGAGAAGACTACGCCGACCCTGTGACAGGCGCCAAGGTCACAGCCTACTATGAAGACAGCAACGAAGAATGATGCCCGGACAACTTTGCACCTTCCTCTGCGACTACGCAAGCGTGATGGCCGGCTCCGGCGCGTCCGGACTCAGGATACAGAAGAACATTGAACGAATGGCCCGTCATTACGGCTGCCGCACACTGCTCGAACTCACTCCGTCAACCGTCAAGATACAGCTATATACGGCCGACAATGCCCAAAGAGCATTCAGAAGCGAAGTTGTGGCCCATTCCGGCATAAGCTTCTCAAAAATCAGAAAGCTAAGCTCATTGAGCTGGGACATCGCGGACAATCTGACGGACTACGGCAGCGCACTCCAGCGCTTTCAGCAAATACGAAACGAGAAACCGCTGGACGGCAGGATTGTACGTGCCCTTGCATCTGCAGCCAATGCCTCATTCTGCGAACTGTTCGGAGGTGACTTCATCTCGATGCTACTTGTCTTTGCGGCCACCTACGCCGGATTCTTCCTTAAGCAGTCATTAATACAAAGAAAAGTAAACACCTACATGACCTTCCTGATTTCATCATTCGCAGCCGCAATAATAGCTTCAGCGGCTTATGTGTTCTCTCTCGGAGACACTCCGGACGTGGCATTGGGAACAAGCGTGCTGTTTCTTGTCCCCGGAATTCCCTACCTTAATTCCGTATGTGACATGCTCACCGGACACCATCAGCTCGGAATGGGCAGAATGGTGGAGGCCACGATACTCACGGCCTGCCTCTCTCTCGGTTTCTGCGGCGCAATAGTCATAATGAAAATTGCATGACCATGAACACATTGATGCTCATTCTCGAAGACGCGCTCTTTGCTGCCGTGGCAGGCATCGGGTTCGGAAGCATAAGCAATCTTCCATACAAGGCATTTCCTTTCTGCGCCTTGATAGCCGGCATAGGCCATTCCCTGAGATTTGTCCTGATAACGGTGCTCGGCACACATATAATATGGGCAAGTCTCGCCGCAGGACTGGCCATAGGCATGCTCTCAGTCATTACTGGCGTGATGATTAAGCAGCCTGTGGAATCCCTTTCTTTTCCGTCACTGCTGCCGATGATTCCCGGAATGTATGCATACCGGACATTCCAGAATCTGCTCGGATGCGTCTCGACCTCATGCAGGGACGAATTCCTGGATTATTTCTACAGGATGTCGGACAATTTCCTCACAGGATGCCTTATCATAATAATGCTGGCAGTCGGGGCCGTGGTTCCAATGCTCGCTTTCAGCAGGACAAGCTTCCAGGCGACAAGGCATATCTTGCGGTACTGAATTTTCGTGTCCGGCATCAGACGCAATTCCGCTGCAAATTGTAACTTTGCAAATCCGGAGCAAAGATTAAAAGCAATCTGATGCACCGGAACAATAAAGCAAATTGCCATGATGATTTTCATATCATGCGCCAAGACCATGGCGCAGACATGCCCACATACGGTTCCATATGTGAGCGAACCGGAATATCTGCCTTATGCGGAAAAACTGGTCAAGAAAATGTCCGTATTTTCGGAAGATGAATTGGCCGATGCGCTGAAAGTAAGTCCGAGGATTGCCGCAGAAAACAAGATGCGATATACGGACATCATGCATGGCGAGGCTGAAATGATGCCTGCCGTATTCGCATACACCGGAGTGGTATTCAAGCACATTGCTCCGCAGAGCTTTTCAGCCACGGATCTTGCATATGCCCAGGACCACCTTCGGATAACATCGTTTCTGTACGGGCTGCTCAGGCCGCTGGATGCGATAAGTCCGTATCGCCTTGAAGGCGGAATGGAGCCTGACCCCGGCAGCGGAAAATCAATCTTCAATCATTGGCAGAAGCTCCTTACAGAAAACTTCATAGCCGAGATCAAAGCAAACGGCGGAATACTTGTCAATTTGGCCAGTGACGAGATGAAAAAGCTCTTCGACTGGAAAAAAATTGAGTCTGAGGTGAAGGTCATACATCCTGAGTTTCTCGTAAAAGGCAAAAACGGCAAGACTAAAACGATAGTAGTCTATGCAAAGATGTGCAGGGGCGAAATGACCAGGCACATCCTGCTGAACCGCATTGAGACCCACGAAACCCTGAAAGAATTCAGCAACGGCGGCTTCACTTTTGCCCCGGACCTCAGCACATGCAGCAAGTATGTCTTTGTCAAGGAGCAGGAATAGGTGCGTTGCCCGTAATGATTTCAATATTTTGTGAGCCTGCCGCAATCGTTCCACTCACCTATCATCTCCCCTTTGAGGCTGGCTTCAATCAATTTGGCAAGCCGGCTGCAAAACAGTTCCTCAGACGGCTTCACCCTTTGGATATTGTCAATCCTCACCCTCTGATAGAGCGGATGGAATGACTTGAAATTCTCCCACGCCAATGGATTCTCCTTGAATGCATCAAGAATCTCAGGAATTATTTCAAATTCAGCAGAAAGATCCGGGCATACATCACGTCCGCTATCCGTCATCAATCCGATAGCCTCAAGACGGCGGCATCTTTCCTTATTCAGCTCAGTCCAAGTGCTTTTTTTAGAACGCCTGCTGAAACGCTGGAGAGCCATCCCGTCAACATTTTTCACCGTCGAATCAATCCAGCCGAAACATAAAGCCTCTTCCACGGCGTCAAGATACCACAATGCATCAGAGGGAGGAGTTTTACCGCGCTTCACGGCAAGCCAGCATTCCGCTTCCTTGTCATGGTTTTCATAGAGCCATCTGCGGAAATCCGCACGGCAATTTATCGGGAGTATATTCTTAGGTATCATGATCTTAGTAATCATTTAATCATAAAACGCCTTCGTGCTCATCTCTGAAGTTCATAATAAACCATATCCTTCAGCTGCACCCCATCCTCGATTATGGCATGGTCATAATTGTCCGTAAAAAAGTCAGGCACACGGGAAGAATAGGCAAATCCGCATGCCTTGTAAAAACCGACAGTGGAAGGCACCTCGCCTGTCCCTGCCTTCAGCTTATGCCCGGGATACATGTCCGCAATCATTCCGAGGACGGCTCTTCCATATCCTTTTCTCCGGAATCCCTCAATAATCGCAATGTTCTTTATCTCCACACATCCTTCGCCGGACTCATCCACGGCACATACCCCTATTTCAAGTCCTCCGGCAGAAACCGCATACAAGGCACACGACGGAAGATACCTTCTTGCCATGCTCTCCTGCTCATCCCCGACAAGAAGCATATCCATATATCTCTCCTTATCCTCATGAACAAGCCTCAATTTAACGTCCGTGACATAAGCGGCGCGCTCCAAACGCATGAAATGCTCAGTACGGCATTCTCCGTCAAACACCTGCCGCCCGGATTCGGAATGATGATACGTAAAGCCGCATTTCTCAGCAACTCTGCTTGACTTCCGGTTTCCGTCATAATACCCTATCCACAAAGCCGAAAGCCCGAGCACATTGAAGCTTCTGGCAATCAAGGCATTGACAGCCTCAGGAATATATCCTTTCCCCCAATGTGGTACCCCTATCCAATAGCCGATTTCTCCTTCCCCGTCCACAATCGCAGCTGAATGCGTCCCGTCCGCAAACATGACTCCACAGCTTCCGACAGGCTCACCAATCTGCTTCAGGACAACGGCATAGGTCTCCGGAGCAGAAAAAACAGTCCGAATGATTTCCAGGCTTTCTTCCACAGAAGTATGCGGTGGCCAACCGGCAGCCGGTCCGACAGCCGGATCTTTCGCATATTTGAACAATATTTCAGCATCACTTTCACGCCACGGACGCAGAAGCAGCCTTTCGGTTTCCATTACAATGCTCATATGTTTACCTCCATTTGATGCAAATTTACTATATTTGAACTAAAGTTCATATATACGCTTGGTCTCGGCAAAACTTACAAGCAAGCTTGACGTTTTGCTCTCGACTTTTGCTATATTTGTCCTACTGCCGACGAACTGCTGACTAAAAACATCCGCTCACCGCCGACACCATGCAACACGAATAAAGATGAGAAAGACAATAACTGCAATATGCTGCATCATGTGCAGCCTGATGAACATCGGCGCTTATGCGCACTCCGGATTTGACCTGCACAAGGCAGACTTCTATGCTGTGCTCGGATTTGAAGACAACGCAAAAGTGACGGCATGGATGCGCCAGATAAGCTCGAAAATGATTGACGGCTACAAAGGGGTGGAACTCCCGCAATATGGAGGAATGGATTTCTACAACTATCTCAAAGCCGAATTTCCCGGATTCAAATGCAAACACAGGCTGCTCTTCCATTGGGGATATAACTCGCGGCCATGGAATGAAGGGCTGCAGGCAAAAGCGGATGCCCTGCCATGGGGACGCAACCCGGACGAATTGCAACGGTTCAAGCAAACGATAGCAAACGAACAGCAAAGGCGCAACAGGGAAGCCAATGCAATGACGGAAAAACTGTTCGGATTCGCATCCTCAGGAAAAGACGCATCCTATGCAAACGCCATGATTTCCATTGTCTATGACGTCCATCTGCTCGGAGACTATACTCCGGACAACAAAGACTTCGACGGCGTACAGGACTTCTCTTCCGTTGTCGGTGACCTGATAAACGCCATACGCAAGATTGACGAGGCTCAGGGAAAAGCTCTTGTAAAGTCCATTCAGACGGCAAGCAAACAGCAGCAGCCAGTGCAGCAGAAAGCGGTAGCCATGCTGGAAATCCTGCGCCAGGAAATGCCGGAGTTCTTGCAGAAAGCCCAGGGAGGCTCCCTCAAGAGGCGCCTTGCAAAGCAAGGAATCATTTTTAAAGACTATCTCCGATGATAACTTTTGCAGACAGCATATTCCTCCGGAAAATGCGCATGGCCGCACCTATAAGCGATGAAACGGCCTCAATTCTTGCCGGCCATCTCGAAGAATGCCATTTTCACAAAAAAGAACTCATTTTAAGAGAGGGCATATTCTGCAGATACGTGTGGCTTCTGGAAAAAGGCTTTGTGAGACATTACTGGGTAGTGAACGGCGAGGAGGCCACGACCTCTTTCTCAACGGAGGGCACGCCGATATTCAGCATGGACGAAATGTACTACGGAAAGCCCAGCGAAGAATATGCCCAGGCAATGGAACCCGTACACGCATGGCGCATAAAAGTCGGCGAACTGGAACAGCTCCTTAGGGACAATCTGGAGTTGGCCACATGGGCACGCATAATTCACCAGAACGAATACAGACGCGTCCACAAGTCTTTCAAAGAGAGACTGACTTTGCCGGCAAGGGAACGCTACCGCATATTCACCGAAGAATTTCCGGAAGTATGCAGACGTGCCAATCTCGGGCACATCGCCTCGTACCTCGGAATCACCCTGCCCACGCTGAGTCACATACGTTCTGAGGAAAGAATTTAATGTGGGACAACTTTTTTCTCATCCTGAATTCCGAAATTTGCCGCTCAAATCACAAAAAAGCAAATGGAAAACAATCTGACTGAGAAAAAACAGGGCCGCGAAGCCTGGATTGACTGGATGAGAATTGCGGCCTGCCTCATGGTATTCATCGTGCACAGTACTGAGCCATTCTACCTTGGCGGAGACGGTGCCCTCATACTTACAAAAACAGATGCATTCTGGGCGTCATTCTTCGATTCATTCGTGCGTGCCTGCGTACCGCTGTTCATCGTAGCCTCCAGCTACCTGCAGTTCCCTCTGCACTACTCCGCCGGAGAATTTTTCAGGAAAAGGGCCGTGCGCATCCTTATCCCGTTCATAATCTGGAGCCTTGTATATGCTTTCGCTTTCGGAGAGCCGGTGTCCAATCTCAAGGACCTGCTTCTGAATTTCAACTATGCGGCCGGACATCTGTGGTTCGTATATATGCTGTGCGGGATATACCTTCTGATGCCGCTGCTCTCTCCATGGGCTGAAAAAGTCGGGAAAAGAGAACTTCAATTCTATTTGGGCATCTGGCTTTTCACGACACTCATCCCTATCATACGCGACTGGGCCTCACAATCGCCCCTTGCCATAACCTATGGCCCGACAGGCATTCCGAGACAGGCACTGTTCCCTCTTTGGGGAGAGGCCAGCTGGAACGCATACGGCCTGTTCTATTATTTCAGCGGCTTCATCGGCTACCTGCTTTTAGGATTGTATTTCCGTAAATTCGTTGGAGTCATGTCATGGGCAAGGACACTGTCCATATCCATCCCGTGCTATCTGCTCGGCTTTGCGATTTCCTTCGGCGGTTTCCTCCACAGGGCATTTAAAAGCGCTCAAGGCATATTCCCGGTCGGAGGCGCTGTCGATATGGCCGTATGGTGGGAAACCACATGGTGCAACGACACGCTCGGAGTGGCTCTGATGACCATAGCATGGCTGCTGATTTTCCGGAAAGCGAACGCTCACGGACGCTTTTACTCAAAAGTCCTGTTGCCTGTATCAAAAGCAAGCTACGGAATGTATTTATGCCACATGCTGATTCTTGCCCCCATATGCGGCCTTTTCCGCGGCTGGCTCGGGTCCGGCAGCGAAGGCATGCTAGGATTCTGGACTACTCCCCTCGAGATACTGCTGTCCGCATTTACAGCTTTCGCATGCGTTGCAGCCATATCAGTGCTTCTGCAAAGGATTCCTAAAATAGGCAAATACATAATAGGTTAGGATAATGTGGAAAATCCGGTTATCTTTGCAGCGCTTTGGCTGATTTTGCCATCGCCTCAAACTAACCGGACCGCAGGCAATGCGGCCATTTTAACACAAAACAAACATGACAAACAACGTTTATTTGGCATCCAAACCGAGATACGAGATTCTAGACGGTCTCAGAGGCGTAGCCGCCGTACTGGTGGTCCTGTTTCACGTTTTCGAGGCCTATTCTCCAGGCCCTGCAGGCCAGATCATCAACCACGGCTATCTTGCAGTGGACTTCTTCTTCATGCTTTCCGGCTTCGTCATAGGATATGCTTATGATGACCGCTGGAACAAAATGAGCACATGGGGATTCTTCAAGAGACGTCTTGTACGCCTGCATCCGATGGTGGTAATGGGCACCGTGGTAGGAGCCTGCCTGTATTTCTTCGGACAGGGAGACGGCTTCCCGATAATCGGAAACATCCCAGGCTGGAAACTGCTCCTTGCCTTTGTCATGGGATGCCTGATGATTCCGTGCGGTCCGAAGATGGACATACGCGGCTGGGGCGAGATGAACTCTTTCAACGGCCCTAACTGGTCCCTCACATGGGAATATGCGGCAAACATTCTTTATGCCCTTGTCCTCAGAAGGCTTCCTAAGGCTATACTTGGAGTCCTGACTGCAGCTGCCGCATTCTGTACGCTTGACCTCTGCCTGAATTGGAATGTTTTCGGCCTGCTCACAGAAGGACGTGTCGCAAGCGCATACGCATACACCGTGATAGGCGGATGGAGCATTACCCCCGAACAGATGTATATCGGATTCACAAGGCTCGCATATCCTTTCCTGAGCGGGCTTCTCTTGTCACGCATCGGCAAATCCATCACTGTCAAAGGTGCATTCTGGTGGTGCTCACTGATTCTTGCCGCCATATTCTCGATTCCGTGCATAGGAGGAGAAGGCAATGTCGCTAACGGCATCTATAATGCCGCATGCATACTGGTCCTCTTCCCTGTCGTAGTCGCCATGGGAGCAGGAAGCCGGATCAAGGGAGAAAAAAGCACAAGAATCTGCACTTTCCTCGGAGAATTGTCATATCCGCTCTACATCACTCACTACCCTGTCATGTATGTACAGATGAACTGGGCCTGGTCACATCCGGACGCTCCGGCCTATGCCCACATCACGGTAGCGGCGGGAAGCATCATATTGTCAATAGGCATCGCATACGCCTGCCTGAAATTGTACGACATGCCGGTCCGCAAATATCTCACAGAGCGCTGGCTGAAAAACAAGAGGTAATGGAAGGACTACATCATATAGGCCTGTTCGTGAAAGAGCTCGAGCAGGCCAAAAAATTCTGGTGCACATATTTCGGAGGAACGGCAAATGAAATGTACCATAACCCGCGCACCGGCCTGAAGACATATATGCTCAGCTTTGCGTCAGGAGCATGTCTTGAACTGATGAACCGTCCTGAGACTGCACATGGTGCCTTGCTGGATACGTTCCAATGCGGCTATGCGCATATCGCGTTCAATGCAGGAAGCAAAGACAAGGTTGACAGCCTTACGTCCAGGCTTTCAGATGACGGTTATAAAGTTGTCAGCGCCCCGCGCACAACAGGCGACGGATATTACGAAAGCTGTGTGGCAGACCCGGAAGGCAATCTGATTGAAATCATAGCCTGCCCTGAAGCCTAGAGTTCCGCGACTTCCAGCTCGGACAGTCCAGTCATCTCACTTATCTGCCGGAATTGCATTCCGGCATTTTTCATTGCAAGGGCCATCTTGCGGATTCCCTTTGCCTCTCCTTTGATTTCTCCTTCTACCATCCCCGCAGCAAACCCTTCTTCGCGGCCGTTCTTGAATTCCTGCCGCTTACCGTATAAGATATCCAATTCGTTTATCATGTTTGCTTCAAATCTAAGTCTATGCTCCTTTGTGAGTGCCGCATATTCACATGCACCGGCCAACTGGCTGACGAATGCCCTATTCTTGATTGCGTCCGGAATGACATCGGCATTTCCTCCGTTTATGAACCAATAGAACAGGTAATCCTGCTCAGAACTGCACTCGTCAAGTGTCTTTGCGAATCGCGCCAACTCTGCAAAGGTAATAGAAATTGTCATAGGTGCAACTTCTTTTGTACGGATTTCCATAAATTCATAATGTGACACCACACAGTCCTTATCCCATTGTCTTTCATCATGATGCCTGAGCTTATGGTTCAAGATGCTCACCACATATACCGGATGAAGGTCAACATAATCCTCCCCTTGCCCAAGCTGCAGATAAGGCCTGTTCTGCACCTCCACAATGAATTGGGAACCGTCATCACCTCTGCATATGAGGTCAAGCACCGTTTTCTTCGACAAAATCGTGTCCTGACACTGTTCCCGGTCACAATACTCCACAATATCCTTGACAATCACCCCTTCCGGGAGCAGGTTATTAAGCAGCCTGATCAGCAGCGGCTTGTTGGCCCTGTCGGCAAACACAGCCTTGAAGCCGGCATCCGTCGTAAGCGGAACGTAACGTTTCTGATAAATTCCCATATCATTATCTTCCAAAATGTTTACGGATGCAAAATTCGAGAATGCGATCCGCGTAACGAAAAAGTACACGGATATTTGTAAAAATCGGCACTACACTAATGCCAAATGCCATTTTATGTTCAGAAATTTGTTTGATTTTTTAATAAATGCAGACAAATTTCTCCGGTTTCCACTGCCTGTACAATATAAAATCTTACCTTTGCCTGACTTACAGGGGCCGGGAAAGGCTGACATATTATGAAACAGGACATTATGGAACATAAATTAAGCGACAAATCAGTTTGCGCCGTAATCGGACACGGCAGCTGGGCCACGGCAATCGTAAGCCTTCTGGCCGGGAACGAAAAAGAGGTATGGTGGTATATCAAGAATCCTGAAGTGCTCGGAACTCTTGTTTCTGAAGGCCGGAATCCAAAATATCTGAATGACCTCGAATTTGACATGAGCAGGATACGTCCAAGCGGTGACATTGATGAAGTCGTTTCAAATGCCGACATAATCATAATGGCTGCCCCGTCAGCCTACCTGAAAGATTTTCTAGAAGGAATGACCGCCCCTCTAAAAGACAAATTCATAGTCTCGGCCATCAAAGGCATAATCCCCGGCGACTACAAGACTGCCGTTGAATATATCCATGACAGATACGGCCTCACATACAAGCAAATCGGCATCATATCAGGCCCGTCACATGCGGAAGAAGTGTCACGGAGAAAACTGTCATACCTGACCATAGTATGCACTGATTCAGAAAATTCCGCCATAATCGGAAACAAGATTTCCACAGATTATATAAAACTGAGCTACTCGACAGACCTGTACGGCGTAGAATATGCGGCCATACTGAAAAACATCTATGCACTTTCTGTAGGATTGGCAGTAGGCCTTGGCTATGGTGACAATTTCCTTGCTGTCCTTATATCAAATTGCGCGAAGGAGATGACAAGATTCCTGTCTGAAAGCTATCCTGACGCAAGGGACACTATGAACTCGGCCTATCTCGGAGACCTGCTTGTGACATGCTACTCCAGCTACAGCCGGAACCGCCGCCTGGGACTTCTGATAGGACGCGGCCACACCGTCAAAAGCGCGCTGAACGAGATGACAATGGTAGCGGAGGGCTATTTTGCCAGCGATTGCATAAGGCACATCAACTTCAGGCACAAGATAGACATGCCGATAGCCGACATGGTATATGAAGTCCTGTACAAAAAGGCATCTGCAAGGAAAAAAATGAAAGAACTGGAAAATCTGCTGTAATCATTTTCCCGGTCCCGCCAAAAACTGCACCGCCATATCCGTCACCTCATCGCGCCTGACAGAAAAACCATGGTCCTCACCTTCTACAAGATGCAACACGGCATCCTTGTAGCTTTCCTTATACCTTACCGAATAGCTATAAGGCACAATATCGTCAGACATTCCGTGAATTATGCAGACAGGCCCTCCATACAGCGCAGCCGTTTCATATATCGGCAATGTCTGGGCCACCTTGACATATTCACGTCCCACACGACGTCCAGACACGGGTACATATTCCGGTATATCATGAGGATCATACCGGACACCGAACATGACTCCGTTCAAAGCATCATCCCTAAGAACCGCAGCAGGAGCCATCAAAACAAGCGATGCAACCTTCCCTGCGCCCAATTCTCCAGCCAGCATGCTTGCGACGACCCCGCCCTGCGAATGCCCCAGCAAAGCGACAGACCCCACAAAATCCTGCGACCTTACATATTCATAAACTTTCGCGGCATCCTCAATCTCATTGGCAACAGTCATATTCCCGAACTCCCCATCGCTCTCCCCATGCCCGTTGAAATCAAACCGGATACTCGCAACCCCCTTCTCCATCAGCTTTTCCGCAATGTCACCAATAACCCGCGACTGCTTGTCAGACATGAATCCATGCATAAGAATAACCATCGGGACAGTTTCCCCTTCCGCCACTCCGGGCCGACAAACAATCCCGGCCAACTTACCGACAGCCCCGTCAATCTCTACCTCAATCACCTCCGGCTCTCCTCCTGTTTGCCAGGCCCCGTCATTTTCCCGACTCACCGCCGGAAAAGCCAAAGACAACAATACGGTTCCCATAAACCCCGCCCTTTTAGCTGCATCATATAACGTTTTCATCTCTTATATATTTCATTTTAGAGTTATCAGCAGGTCAAAGATACAAAGTTCGAAAGCAATTCACAACAATTTAACCCTTAAACACTTACACAAGTATGAATATGTAACCGGCACACCCGTCAAGACACAAACAATTTTATAGCAAGGACATTATGCCCAAGCAGGATTCAAAGTAATCCGTGAATATAATGTAATCACCCCAAACATGCCTCCATTTCCTGATAACAGAGCAATCTTTCCCATCACATATTTGCTTTTTACAGAAAACTGCGTATTTTTGCAGAAGTTTGAAGCAATTCACAATAAGGATTATTCCGTTGTGCAAACATTTAAAGCGGGGCCTTTGGGTCTCGCTTTCTCTTTTGTTCCCCTAACACATTCATGTTTAATATTTGACAGATAATCAATCATTTACAACCATCATTCACATGCCAAATAAAAACATTGCATTCTATTGCAGACATTATTATTTGATTTTCACACGAGATTTCCCTAAATTTACAAGCACACTGCATAAGTATAACAGAACACATTTTAATCATGAAAAATATCCTCGGCCTTGATCTTGGAACCACATCTATAGGATGGGCATTTGTAAAAGAATCAGAAACATCAGAAGAAAAGTCATCCATCGTCAAGATAGGAGTCAGAGTCAATCCTCTCACAGTCGATGAGCAGACAAATTTCAATAAAGGAAAGCCTATCACCACTAATGCGGAACGTACACTCAAACGTGGAGCCAGAAGAAACCTGCAACGCTACAAACTGCGTAGAGCATACCTTATAAACGAACTAAAGAATGCAGGCCTGATAAGTGACACGGCAATTCTTACGGAACAAGGCCCGGGAAGCACATTTGAAACCCTAAGACTGAGGGCACAATCGGCTACAGACGAGGTTTCTCTTGAAGAATTTGCACGCATTCTCTTGATGATAAACAAAAAGCGGGGATATAAGAGCAGCCGAAAAGTGAATAATGATGAAGACGGACAGCTCATAGACGGGATGACGGTTGCGAAAGCCTTATATGAAAACAATCTTACTCCAGGACAATATGTATATCAACTCATCAAGTCCGGGAAAAAGTATATTCCGGATTTCTACAGGTCAGACTTGCAGGCCGAATTTGACAAAGTATGGAACTGCCAGAAAAAGTTTTATCCTGAAATATTCACTGACGCTCTGAAAAGTGAGCTGGAAGGCAAGAACGAGAAACAGACATGGGCAATATGTGAAAAGCATTTCCGGATAAACGGAATAAGCCGCACGACCAAAGGAGAGGAACTCAAGAAAGAAAATTATTTCTGGAGGGCAAAAGCCGTTGAGGAACAGATGGCTCTTGAATCCCTGGCCGTAGTCTTTCAGAAGATAAACTCCCAGATAAACGGCTCAAGCGGGTATCTCGGAGCAATCAGCGACCGCAGCAAAGAATTGTATTTCAACAATCAGACTGTGGGGCAATATCTTGCTCAAAAGATAAGCGGAGATTCTCATTTCAGCCTGAAGAACACGGTCTTCTACAGGCAGGACTATATGGACGAGTTCGAAAGAATCTGGTCTGTGCAAGCGAAGTATCATCCGGAACTTACGGATGAGCTTAAAAAACGTGTACGGGACATCATCATATTTTACCAGCGCCCTCTAAAAAGTCAGAAAGGGCTTGTAAGCATATGTGAACTTGAAGGACGTGAGATTGAAATCACCTGTGACGGAAAGATAAAGAAAAAGCTGGTCGGCCCGAGAGTCTGTCCAAAATCTTCTCCACTGTTCCAGGAGTTCAAGATTTGGCAGGTGCTCAACAATCTGACAGCAAACAAGAGACATCTGTCACAGGAGGAGAAAGAACGTCTGTTTGACAGGCTTTGCACATGTGACAAACTTTCCAAAGCCGAAATCATAAAATGCCTTTCTCCGGAAAAGTCCGTCAGGGAACGCAATCAGGATTCATTATTTGCCCCTGATGAGATGTATGAGCCTGAAGTTCTTGTGAGCCTTGAAAACAAGAAAAAGGAAATCGTCCTTAACTATAAGGAGATTGACGGGAACAGGACAATGGCGTCATTATTCAGGGCATACTCGAAAATCATCATGTTGACCGGACACGATGAATACGACTTCAGCAAAATGCCGTTGTCAAAAGCAGCAGGCATAATTTCAGATATTTTCGCTGGTCTTGGCTACAGGACTGATTTCCTGCATTTTGACTCTTCACTTGAAGGCAAGGCATTTGAAGAACAGGGGGCATACAGATTATGGCATCTCCTGTACTCCTACGAGGGTGACAAATCCGTTTCAGGCAATGAAAAGCTTATTTCCAAGATATCTGAAATCACAGGCTTTGAACCGGAATATGCAAAAGTTCTTGCAAATGTCACCTTTGCGCCAGACTATGGCAGCTTGAGCACAAAGGCAATGAAAAGAATACTCACTTTTATGAAAGAGGGCAATGAGTATAGTCTTGCATGTGCATATGCCGGGTATAATCATTCAAAAAAATCATTGACGAAGGAGCAGATTGAATCGAAAATACTCAAAGAGCATCTCGAAATATTGCCGAAGAACAGCCTGCGGAATCCTGTGGTCGAAAAGATTCTGAATCAGATGGTCAACGTTGTCAATGCTGTGATTGATGAATACGGCAGGCCGGACGAGATAAGGATAGAGCTTGCCCGCGAACTGAAGAAAAGCGCTGCGGAACGTGAGGAGCTGAGCAAGGCTGTAAATGATGCTGACAAAAAGCATAAAGCAATAAAAGAAATGTTGCAGAAAGACTTCGGCATTGCCAATCCGAACAGGAATGATGTCATCAGATACAGGCTTTACGAGGAGCTGAAGGATAACGGATACAAGTCATTGTATTCAGATACTTATATTCCGCGTGAAAAAATCTTTTCCAAAGAATTTGACATAGAACATATTATACCTCAGTCACGGCTTTTCGACGATTCATTCTCCAACAAGACGCTGGAGGCCAGGCAGGTGAACTTAGACAAGGGAAATGCCACCGCATACGATTATGTGAAAGACAAATATGGGGAATCCAAGCTTGAGGAATACGTGGGCAGGGTTGAGAAGCTTTATAAGGCAAACAGTATCAGCAAAGCCAAGCGGAACAAGCTGCTGATGCAAATGGCGGACATCCCTTCAGACTTCATTGCACGCGACCTCCGCGATTCTCAGTATATTGCACGTAAGGCCAAGTCCATGCTGGAAGAAATTGCAAGGCATGTCGTTTCCACTACCGGCTCTGTGACAGACAGATTGCGCGAGGATTGGCAGCTTGTGGATGTCATGAAAGAACTTAACTGGGACAAATATGACAGGCTCGGCCTTACTGAAATTGTTCAGGACCATGACGGAAGAAGAATAAAGAAAATCAAGGATTGGACAAAGAGGAATGACCACAGGCATCATGCGATGGATGCCTTGACGATAGCATTCACCAAGCTTTCGTACATCCAATATCTGAACAACCTGAATGCCAGAATCCAGAAAGAAGTTGGCAAGGAATACATGGCAGAACTGTCGCAATACAGCGTACTGGACATGCAGAAGTCCGACCGCACCGATGTCGTCATGGCCATAGAACGAACGCAACTTTATCGGGACAAGGTCGGGGGCAGATTGCGTTTCATGCCTCCGATGCCGCTTGACGAATTCCGAAGAGAGGCACGCAGGCAGCTTGAAAATACCCTTGTGTCAATTAAGGCGAAGAATAAGGTTGTCACGAGAAATGTAAACCGCACCAAGTGCATGGGAGGAACACGACAGAAAGTCCAGCTTACGCCAAGAGGACAGCTGCATAATGAGACAGTTTATGGCCAGATTCAGAGATATGCCACCAAGCTGGAAAAGGTCGGTCCGACATTTACTTCCGACAAAATTTCAAAAGTTGCCAGCCCGATATATCGCACGGCACTTATGGAACGTCTGAAACAGTTTGGAGGTGACCCGAAGAAGGCATTTTCCGGAAAGAACAGCATTGACAAGTCTCCGGTCTATGTTGACGCGATGCATACGCGGACGGTTCCGGGAAAGGTTGCATTGCTGTCTATGGAGGAGATGTTTACTATAAGAAAACCTGTAAATAAGGATTTGAAAGTGGACAAGGTGGTTGATGACGGTATCAGACGGATTCTGCAGGCAAGGCTGGATGAGTTTGGCGGTGATTCACAGAAGGCATTTTCCGATTTGGAAACCAATCCCATATGGCTGAACAAGGAGAAGGGCATACGGATAAAAAGTGTAAAAATCAAAGGTGTCAATAACGCAGTGGCCCTTCATGACAAATGCGACCATTCCGGCCATGCTGTCTTGAATGCCGATGGCGCAAAGATGCCAACGGATTATGTAAGTCCGGGAAACAATCATCATGTCGCGATATTCCGGGATGCGGAGGGCAATCTTCAGGAACAGATTGTGTCTTTCTATGATGCTGTAGCACGCGTCACACTCGGTATTCCTATCATAGACAGGGAATACGGGAAGGCAGACGGCTGGGAATTTCTGTTCACCATGAAACAGAATGAATATTTTGTATTCCCAAATCCGGAGACTAGTTTTGACCCTAATGAATATGATCTGCTGAATCCTGACAATTATGCGGTTATCAGTCCTAATTTGTTTAGGGTGCAGAAGTTGGCCAGCAAATACTATGTATTCCGAAACCATTTAGAAACTAATGTTGAAGAAAAGAAAGAATTGCAGGAAATAGCATGGAAACGCATTTCAACTCCCAATAATCTTCGTAGCATCGTCAAAGTCCGCATAAACCACATAGGACAAATTGTCCAGACAGGAGAATACTAACTTAAAGATTTTGTGTTATGATCAAGCGCACCTTGTATTTCGGCAACCCGGCCTACCTGTCCTTGAAACTGGGACAACTTGTGATACGCCTGCCGGAGACGTCCCAGGCACACGGCCACGATATGAGCAACCAGGAAAGCCATAACGATGGAGAAGGAACCACATCGGCAGAATGCATGAAAAAGCCGGCAAAGACAGTTCCTATCGAAGACATAGGCATGATCATACTTGACCATCGGCAGATAACGCTTACACAAGGCCTGATGGAGACACTTATCGATAACAATTGCGCTATAGTGACATGCGGAAGCAATCACCTTCCGGTCGGGCTTATGCTTCCGCTATATTGCAATACCATACAGAACGAACGTTTCAGGCAACAGCTGGACTCTTCGCTGCCGCTCAAGAAACAATTGTGGCAACAGACCATCCAGGCCAAGATACACAATCAGGCCGCCGTGCTCAAATACACCACTGGAGAAATCCACAACAACATGAATGTATGGGAAGGACAGGTCAGAAGCGGTGATACTGAGAATATGGAAGCACGCGCAGCCGCTTATTATTGGAAAACCATATTTCCAGGGCATCCGGAATTCATTAGGGGGCAATTCGAGGATTTCCCGAACAACATGCTCAATTACGGCTATGCCATACTTCGGGCAATAATAGCCCGTGCACTTGTAGGCAGCGGTCTGTTGCCCACACTCGGGATTCATCATCATAACAGATACAACGCATACTGCCTTGCAGACGACATCATGGAACCGTATCGTCCTTACATTGACAAACTTGTATATGAAATCGTATCTTCAGAATGTCCTCAGGAACTGACAAAAGAAGTCAAGACAAAATTACTGTCAATACCTGCAATTGAAGTCACCATAAACGGCCAGCGCAGCCCTCTCATGGTAGCGGCTTCAAAAACGACTGCATCATTGGCAAAATGCTTCAACGGAGAAACACGAAGGTTAATTTATCCGGAAATAACATGATATGGACCGCATCAGTGAATATAGAGTTATGTGGGTACTTGTTTTCTTTGACCTCCCTACGGACACAAAAAAAGAACGGAAAGCAGCGGCAGAATTCCGCAAGAACCTGATTCTTGACGGTTTCGTAATGTTCCAGTTCTCGATATACATGCGACATTGTCCGAGTGCGGAAAATGCGAACGTACATATCAAGCGTGTCAAGACATTCCTGCCACCCTTAGGCCAAGTCGGCATCCTTTCCATTACAGACAAGCAATTCGGTTCAATGGAGTTGTTTGCGGAAAAGAAATCAAAAGAACCGCCTACAGAAAACATACAATTGGAACTGTTCTGAAGTTCTTTGCGGCCATATGCCTCCAGCATCATCATCAACTCAGAAAGCCAAAACAGAGCTATATAAACAAAAAAATCCGATAGAATTATCGGATTTTTATTCTGACAACAACCTCATAAAAAGTTGTGATTAAATGACTTACTGCAGATCTATTGTTATCAGTAGGTCAAAGATATAAAGTTTGAAAGCAATTCACAACCGGCATCAACACATCTAAGGTCACGAAAGGATTGTTATCAGTAGGTCAAAGATATAAAGTTTGAAAGCAATTCACAACATGCTGATGGAGGCTTTGGCACCGTATCTGATTGTTATCAGTAGGTCAAAGATATAAAGTTTGAAAGCAATTCACAACTCAATTCGTCGGAACCTCCGATGGAATCATATTGTTATCAGTAGGTCAAAGATATAAAGTTTGAAAGCAATTCACAACGATGTATCAAGACGTGTAACCTGATTACCTTATTGTTATCAGTAGGTCAAAGATATAAAGTTTGAAAGCAATTCACAACTTTTTTCTCATAAGGTAGAATCTCTTTACCATTGTTATCAGTAGGTCAAAGATATAAAGTTTGAAAGCAATTCACAACCGCTGTATCTGAATACGGAACTAATAAACAATTGTTATCAGTAGGTCAAAGATATAAAGTTTGAAAGCAATTCACAACAGCTTAGTGGCAATGATGGTATCTGGCATAATTGTTATCAGTAGGTCAAAGATATAAAGTTTGAAAGCAATTCACAACGACAACGTACTAGCCGTACTAGAAATCATTATTGTTATCAGTAGGTCAAAGATATAAAGTTTGAAAGCAATTCACAACCGTCGGCTCGAAGCCTCGAGCTCTTGCCATATTGTTATCAGTAGGTCAAAGATATAAAGTTTGAAAGCAATTCACAACAAAGGAAATCAACAAGTTTAAATGCGTTGTATTGTTATCAGTAGGTCAAAGATATAAAGTTTGAAAGCAATTCACAACCCCCAGCACCATAGAACAGTTGGTTCACGTATTGTTATCAGTAGGTCAAAGATATAAAGTTTGAAAGCAATTCACAACTCGAACTAAAGACAGGATGTATTTCCGCTCATTGTTATCAGTAGGTCAAAGATATAAAGTTTGAAAGCAATTCACAACTTTCTTTTTTGAGATGTTTTGCAGCACCGGATTGTTATCAGTAGGTCAAAGATATAAAGTTTGAAAGCAATTCACAACTTTTGGTTCAACCGGAACTGATGAGGATGAATTGTTATCAGTAGGTCAAAGATATAAAGTTTGAAAGCAATTCACAACCACCATCGACAATAGATGGTCAGTCACACCATTGTTATCAGTAGGTCAAAGATATAAAGTTTGAAAGCAATTCACAACCTCCGCCGTCATCAACATCAACGGCACCAGCATTGTTATCAGTAGGTCAAAGATATAAAGTTTGAAAGCAATTCACAACCGGGATGTCTTACGGCAGCTTTCAAGCAAAATTGTTATCAGTAGGTCAAAGATATAAAGTTTGAAAGCAATTCACAACTTACATCCCAATGCAAGCCATCATGCGCCATTGTTATCAGTAGGTCAAAGATATAAAGTTTGAAAGCAATTCACAACTAGCCTCGGTCACAAGTTTCATTTCATTTGATTGTTATCAGTAGGTCAAAGATATAAAGTTTGAAAGCAATTCACAACGGGCCGCAATGAAGAATATAAACAAACGTAATTGTTATCAGTAGGTCAAAGATATAAAGTTTGAAAGCAATTCACAACGTCTCGACACATCTGACAACACCTTTACAAATTGTTATCAGTAGGTCAAAGATATAAAGTTTGAAAGCAATTCACAACAGGCCGAAATGAGGAATATAAACAGACGTAATTGTTATCAGTAGGTCAAAGATATAAAGTTTGAAAGCAATTCACAACAGGTGTCTTGCCTTGCTTTTCAACCACCTGATTGTTATCAGTAGGTCAAAGATATAAAGTTTGAAAGCAATTCACAACCATAGGATTCAAAGTTAGTTTTATGTGTAATATTGTTTTCAATGAGTAAAAGATATTGCGCCCAGTCTTATACCTGAGCGAAAAATGCCCCTTGCTACAACTATTTGGGACACTATTACGATACTCCGGATTACTTTTCACAGGCAAGTGGCACTGCTCCTGCGAATCCCTAGCCACTCATAACAACCTGCATATCAACCAATTGTCAAACCTCGGGTATATAATTCGACACACCAAATGCAAACAATTGATAATAAAGCCATTATATATAAAGTTCTGACAGCTTGTTGTTCTATAATCGGTTAACCTATTTCAGGACAAGACTGTTCTCCAAAAAGATTCAAACGTTAATTTGCGCCCTTTCGGGTACAATCCATAAGAAAATATTTGTTTTTATACCCGAAATGGTACAATTTTAAGAAGATTTGCTATATTTGTACCCCATAGGGTATAAATTATATGACTATCTCAGAACATATCAAAACAAGGCGCAAGCAGCATGGACTCACTCAGGTGGAACTTGCTGAGCGCGCTGGAGTCGGACTTCGCTTTGTCAGGGAACTGGAGCGAGGTAAATCCACCGTGCAGTTAGACAAGGTAAATATGGTCTTGAAACTTTTTGGAGAAGAGCTTAAGCCAGCTAAGATTGAATAGACAGCATGAAGCAAGGAAAGGTTTACATAAAAGATGTATTCTGCGGAATCATCACAGAGTCCGAGGAAGGATACTGCTTTGCATATGACAAGGCATATCTGAGCATGAAAGATGCGACTGCACTTAGTCCTACAATGCCATTGAGCGAAGAGCCCTACGTCAAGGATTGGTGTAATAGAATTGAAAGATCATGAGTAAGTGTCTGTATTACTATAAGGACAAATGGTTTAATATCATCGACAATTCATTCGTCAACTACAAGAAGTTAACACTTGCACGACTAAGTCTATTATAGAAAAACGGATATCGCCTCATATCCACAGAGTGACTCAATCAGGTCACTCTTTTTTGTGCCATTTCAGCAAAGTAACGCATCAAGACTCAGTCAAAACCGCTTATGTTTCAAAAGATTACACATTATATATGTTTCCAGAGATTCGTTTGAGTTATGAAAGCATTGCTATCACTCGCATTTAATGAGTTTAAAGGTTCAGTAGAGGAGATGACGGCAGACTACACAATGTCTTTACGTCCTTTCTGCACATACTCTCATGATAATGGTAGACTCCTACACAAGCTATTTCTCTTAACTGGATACTGCTTCAAGTTGCATCTGACAAGAGCATAGTTGACAAAGATGGCTACAGCACTTTCAGCATAAATACACTGTTATCAGATATTTGTCTTTATAAGAATGGGAATACGATTTTGTTTTTCAAAGACGATGCATTCCATAAGGATTCGGAACATAACGTACTCCATCCCTGAACATGCCAGGAAAAAGTGCCACAATTCTATTTTCAGTGACATGCAGGATGAATTGAACAGCGCATCAGTCTCTGTCACCGAACTTGTTTTCGAGCTGTATTGTGCAGAAGGCAAGCCGGCTGAGAACTGACATGAGGAATGGGTGCCTGTAAGCACCCTGTTTGAAAAAGCATTTCCCCTCGCCGTCGCGAGATGCCGAGGGGTTTACAGAAAAATCGTTATATTTGTAAACAACAGCAAAATGTTATGGGAGATTTTATCTATGGAGTGATTAAGGTATTCCTTATTTCCATTATTCCGATTGTTATACTTTTGGGCCTTGGCTTAATCGGTCTTATATGGCCCTGGCTTAAATTCATTGTCTATGGAGTGGCAGGTCTCATATCCATTCTTATATTATGGACAATCTTGCTAATTGTATTGTTTCCTGAAATCAGAAAACATAATCTCGGGTGGCCGTTGACTTATGGTTATATATGGAGGAAGATATGGCCGTTCCGGAAAAAATATGGCACTGCAATCAACAGAAAATTCCTAAAACGCTATGAAAAGGAACGAAGGGTAGAGCGGAATCACAATATAATATTATTTTTAATGGTGCTCGGAATCATTGTCAGTCTCATATTCGCTCCGCTTTGTATTGTGGCTACCTTAGAAATGTGGGCTGTTGTGCTGATAACAATAGCTGAGGGAATATTTTTGTCGTGTTGTGGATTTGGAATCAGTAAACTTGTCACCGTCATGAAAGACGAATATAAACTTTGTGAATATGAAACACTTGGTACTAATAGCAATGGCCAATATTTGTTGACGGAAGAAGGAAGACAACGTCTTGCAAAAATAAAAAAAGATGAAAATAACAGAGCAACAATTATTTCTATAAGTCTGCTGGCACTGTTTATGGTGGTCGTCGCTGTATGCATAACATCTATTTAGAAACTGTTTTATTTTTTACCATAAACTTGTCCTTTAATAGCCGCCCGAATGCGGCTATTTTTGTGCCATAAATTCATGTATTATGGCAAAGACTATCAAGGAAGATGCATCTCAGATTGAACATCATCGTCAATGGAGATGCCGGCAGAAAACAGATTCTGGATTTAGAGGCTCAGCCTCTTCGTTTCACATCAATACAATCCGGAATCATATATACTTTTTGGGGCAATGCCAATAAACCGAAAATGTTCTTCAAAAAGAAGCAGAATGTAATTACGTCCAGCCTTAACACATTAGCTAACAGTCCATTCGGTTTAAGAAACGGGCGATTTTTAAACCGAATTCTTTTTCTTGGGCATTCCGTTCAAAATATGGCGTTTTCTTAAACCGTTTTCTCTTGAAGGCTCGCCGAATATGAGATTTTACAGATATATTTGCACATACCGCCTTTACCTCCTATGCACCGACAATACTAACTGTCCTAATGCTTCAAGTCCATTAAGTGCAAGGCTATCATTATCCGGATAAATCCGTATATTTGAACTGTCGTTCATATATACGCTTGGTCTCGGCATAGTGAAAATAAATTTTCCCTCTGCTCTCGACTTTTGCTATATTTGCATGATCCGCAAAGGAAACGGGCAAGACTGATGCGGAAAGACATATGCTTGCGGAACTCAATGCGGATAAAAAGAACTTTAGTCATTATTATATGAAAGCGACAAACACTGACATCAAGCTCATGAGAATTTGCTTTGGCGGTCTCGAGCTTCAGGTTCCGGAAATATGGAATGTGGAAACTGAAACATACACAGAACCTGACGGGCGCGAATGTGCCATGATTGACATATCGGCTACAGAGGGGGACGCAAGATCCATCGTCATAAGCTATGGTCCGATGCCGGACGGCTCAGATGCCATAATGGAAGCGGCTGGGACTTATGAAGAACTCATCGGCGAGATCGGCGCATCTGAGGATGACAACCCTATCTGCGAGTATGATTTCTTAGGGACAACCGGCTATGGATTTGAAGTGCCGACTGAAGATAATTTGGCATGCAACTTCATCTGTGCCGAAGTCAGTCCGCAGTCGGAAGGCGAGGCGGGATGCAAGCTGTTCACAATCTTGACAACTGCAAATTCATATGAGGACATAGACGACCTGCTGGACTTGATTGAGGAAAAAATTTCATTCCATTAATGCCATGAGCACGCTGCAGAGAGCCATTGAAATCGCAACGCAAGCCCACAAAGGGCAACTCGACAAATCCGGCAAAGACTATATCGGTCATCCTCTCCGCGTCATGGAAATGGGCCGGACAGAAGAAGAAAAAATAGCAGGCATTCTCCATGATGTAGTGGAAGATACACCTTGGACTTTTGAAATGCTTGAGGCAGAAGGATTTTCAAAGGAAATAACCGATACCCTGAGATGCGTCACAAAAATTTCAGAAAATGAGAACTACGATGATTTCATCGGACGTGTCAAGAAGAACCCTCTTGCAGTCACGGTTAAACTCAATGACCTTACGGACAACATGGACATCCGCCGTCTCCCCTATCTGAGCGACAAGGATGTAAAGCGTCTGAAAAAATATCTCAAGGCATACAAACGCCTTAGCGGCGAGCCTGTCTATTCTGTATATGCCTGCAGGCAGGAACATCCCAATGCCTATGCACCTTGGACAGAAGAAGCTGATGACAAGCTTATTGGCATGTGTAAAAAAGGAATCCCTGTAAACTCCATAGCAGTCCATTTCGGAAGGAAACCAAGTGCCATCACATCACGGATGAATAAACTGGGACTATAGTGTTTGTATAGAAGGGAGCGGAACGTCAATGGCCAAGAAAGACATCATAACGGATTTCGGTGAGCTGAAAGGAAAAGTTTTCTTTTCGGAGGAGACCCGTGCCGTGACTTCAAAGACTTCAAAGGCTACAATGTCTCCAAAGGCGGCCCAAGGTAAAGAAAAGCATGAGCAGCATTCTGAAACCATCATTAAGGTCGGACAGAATGTTGTGCTTATGGACTCGGACCTTCGCGGGAAAATCATCTCGCTTGGCGGAAAGAGCGCAGAAATAGAGCTGGAAGACGGAATGACAATACAGGCGGCTTATGGAGAGTTTGCAGTGACTGATGAAGAAGAAGTGTCCATGCTAAAGCATATTAGGCCAAAGCCCTCAAAAAGTTCCGCTTCCACAAAACAATCTTCTGTCCCGGCACCTTGCGGCACACTGACCATAGATTTGCATATAGAGTCCATTCCGGGAGGGAGAAATGTCCCCAAAGGTCAGCAGTTGCAATTCCAGATGGCCATTTTCAGGCGTACTGTCCGGGAAAACCTGTGCCATCGCGGAATGAAGATATGCTTCATACATGGAGTTGGGGACGGCATTTTAAAAGCTGCAATCCGAAAGGAACTGGACGAAGTCCTTGCCCTCAGATGCAGCTATTCAGTGGGTGACCCGGCGGTCACAATTGTTTCAATCAGGTGAACCGGCTACTCAGCAGGAGTCCATTTGCACCTGACCGGTGATACGATTGCCCCCTCTTTCTTGAGTTCAGCAAACACCTTGTCAACAACCTTCCTGTCAAGTCCCGACAAAGTTGCAACTTCACCTGCTGCGATTGGCTTTCCAGCCTCTTTCATTACTTTCAATACGAGTTCCTTTTCCATATACAATATAATTTATAATGCTGTCTTCTGCAAAGCGAGAACAAATTTTCCATCTGCACTCTGCCTGCAATTTATTTCAAACTTCGCTACCGTTGCTACCGCCTCGGCATAATGGATTCAACTCCATGCTTATGTCTCAATCATCCATAAGTCCAGACATGCGGCCCATTTTGAATCATTCTAATTTAGCGCAAATATATGCATAAAAAACGGAAATAGAGCACGAAGCGACAAAAAAGGTTTGAAAAACATATCACCTACAGCTCTAACATACTGAATAACAAAACTATACCAACAATAGTGAATGTTTTTAGCTTTCAACGGCACGGACTACCTTGATTTTCTCCGAATGCCCAACGCAATACTAACCTCTTGCATAATGCTTTCCGACCATATCCGAACTTTTCAGCCTCCCACCAAAGCCGATTGCAAAAAAACATTATTTTCCATTAACAAAACTGACTATATTTCGTCTATATTTGCGGAATCCGATTCCGGCGCGCAAAATTTCCGGGGACATGTCCCGGACCAACACTTATTGTAAAACATCTGTCCGACTTCGTGAAACTTATCATCGCCTTGGAACAGTCAAGCCAACAAGCAGAGACTCACGGCTGATGAAAAGGATGCACAGGACAGACAAACAAACTGAAAAATGAAAAGAATCATTATTGCTATTTTATTGGTTTTCATCCCATTGGCGGGATTCGCCAAAAATGGAGACGGCTCTGTGCCATCAGAAAAGCTTATGAGCCTCATAAGCGAATATAACGGCCGGGATGGATTTGAAGTCATAAAGATTGGCTCATTCGGCACATCAATGCTCAAAGCAGCACTGAAGATGGGGGCATCGAAAGATGAGGAAGAAGACTTGAAACAGGCATTGAAACTTATGAAGGGCATCAAGAAAATGGCCATTGTAGATTATGAAGATGCCTCGGACAAGGTACGCGAAACCTTCAATTCAAGACTTGAGCGCCTGCTTGGCTCCGCTGAACTGCTCATGGAAATGAAAGACGGAGATGACTGTATGAAAATATACGGAATCATGGACAGCGAATGCACGCAAATACGCAATTTCGTGATGCACGCCCCCGGAGACGGAGCTTTGATATGCCTGTTCGGAACCATACAGGTCGATGAAATCATGGAATACGCCGCAGAAAACTAAGACATGGATGTGAAATTTCCCGTGAAATGACAACGAAGCAATTCACAGACATATACCTGACATTTGGCGGACTTCTCTACAAGGTGGCTTTTTACATTCTGGAGTCACGGGCCGATGCGGAAGATGCTGTGCAAGACCTCTACATCAGGTTATGGAACTCGAGGGACTCTCTCGAAAATGTCCGCAATCCCAAATCATATTGCGTGACCCTGATGAAGAACCTGTGCATAGACAGGATACGCAAGGCCTCTTACAGACCGCCGGCACAGCTGGACGAAAACCTTCCGGACACAATGGCAGCAGACAGCGAAGCAATCGGCAAAGAAACTGCCCGACGCATAGCAAAGGCCATCAGCGAGCTGCCGGAAGGACAGAGAAAGGTCCTGCAAATGAGGGTGTCAGATGAACTGTCCAATGAGGAGATTGCAGCAAAAACAGGGATGAGCAATCTTACGGTAAGGGTTCTGCTGAGCCAGGCAAGGAAAAAACTGAAGAAATCATTATAGGAATTTTCAATATGAAACATATCGAAGACATAGAAAAGATGAGCATGGAAGAGCTGATAAATATAGCTGAAGACATGCCAGTTGAAGTCCCGGATGATCTCGACAAAAATATCAGTGAGGCCATCATGGCGCAAGCAGCTTTGGCTGACAGTCCAAAAACCGCTCAAACCGTGCGAAGGCTCATTCTCGCAACTACCGCGGCTGCAGCATGCCTTACAGTATTCCTGACCGTCCAGAATCAGCCGAAAGACACTTTTGATGACCCGCATCTGGCATATGCCGAGCTTGAAAAGACATTTTCGTATATCTCTTCAAAGGTGGACAAGGGTCTGGAAATCGCTTCGGAAGCGGAACCGGTATTCACTAAAACTGCCGGAGTTTTCGGCAGCAATGATAAACTATAAACGCCTGAGGGCATCCGGACAAACAAGTTACCGGCCTGTCCAAAGGCAATCATAAACAAGAAAATTACAAAGCAACATGAAAAAGATATTTGCAATAGCAGCTGCAATGCTGGTCACTGTCAGCGCTTTAGCACAGGACGGCAAAAGCATTTACAAGAAATATTCTGACGCCGAGAATGTAAGTGCAGTATATATTTCACCTGCAATGTTCAAGATGATGGGCAAGATTCCAGACATGGAAGTCGGTGATTCGGATATGAATCTCACTCCCGTAATCAAGTCTTTGACAGGACTTTATCTGGTAAGCAGCGAGAACGGAAGCATCAATGCCAAGCTGAAGGCCGATGTAGAGTCTTTTGTGAAATCCGGAAAATACGACATTCTGATGGAGGTGAAAGATAACGGGGAAACGGTGCACATCTACACTATCACCAAAGGAGACATCGTAAGCAGTTTCGTTATGCTTGCATACGATAAGGACGAGTGCACATTCATATGTTTTGACGGACAGATGGCAAGAGAGCAGCTTGAAGGCCTTATAGCCGGCTCCTGCGAATAGTCTCCAGAGACTCCTGCATTTCAGTCATAATGCCTTCGGAACAGACTCTGCTTCCGAGGGCATTGTTATTTTGGGAGTGCCAGGTTTTGCCGGATTTTGACTTTATCCGTCATCTTTTAAGGAATATGCTGACTTCTTTTTATTTTTGCATCCGCATAAGCAAAAGATAAAGCATACGTGTGGATAAGCCATTATAAAGAAAACAGAGATGGAAAAAGACGGTAAAAATGGATTTGTGCATGATGCAGACGTGCTTGTTTTCGGTACGATGGGCCAAATCGGACCTGAAATATGCCGTTCTTTGGGTGCTCATGGGCTTGACGTGGCCTCTGTCCCGTTCTTGCAGAATGTCTTTAATGACGAGCCGGGCTATCGGAGAGCCCTGTCAAACGCAATATCCTCTTGCCGGCCAAAGGTCGTGATTCCTGTCGGCTGTCAGATAGCCATGGCGCGTTTCAACAAACTCTTGAGACAGGGAGCCGAATCAAAAGAAATACTCAATCGCAGGAGGCCTGACCCGCAATTGGAAGAGGCACTGCAACATGTCAGGCTGATGACTGAAACAGAAGAGAAAGTCCGGATGCTGGACAGCAAGGTGCAGTCTTACAAACTCGCAGAAAAGCTCTGCATCAGGCAGCCGCTCAGATATAACTCAGAAGATGACATTCCTGCAAATGCCCGTGTCGTATTCAAACGTGACATTTCCTTCGGAGGCCACGGAGTACATATTCCGCGCAATCCTGACGCTCTGAAAAATCTGATAGCCCACCAAAGTCCAGGCGAGCCGTACATAATAGAAAAATTCATTGAAGGTCAAGACTATAGCTTGGATGTGATACGTTTCCGGGACGATTTTCATTCAGGAGGCTACAGATGCATCCGCCCCACAGGCAACGGCCCAGCCGAAAAACGTGAAATGCTTGAAGAGGGTGACAAAGTCTTGGAACAGATGAGATTCGATGCAAAACTTATACTTGACAGCATTGACTATCAAGGGATTTGCGGATTCGATTTTCGCGCGGATGATTCCGGAACTGTATATCTGATTGAATGCAATCCCCGTTTTACAGGAGGAATTGCCTCGCAAATCGCATCCGGCTTCGACATCCCATGGATTCTTTATTGCGGCTTGCAAGCACAATAATGTAAACTCCTTCAAGCCTCACATAATCAACATAATCCGGCCTTCAGCCTTCACGAATGTGCCCGGAAACCGGCAGACAACGGCATACACCTGCTCAGATGTGACAGGCTGGCCGTCCTTCCGGAGATGCAATCCCATGCTGTTAATCATCTGGGCAATCTGCTCAGTACGCATTCCGCGGTTGGAAGTCGCCAGACAATAAACTATCGCTTCTTCTATCTTCATCATACCGTCATTAGCCGAGCTTCATAAACGCAACCCTGTGTCTGCCAACAATATGTCATAAATGATTACTCCTTCCGGGCATCGTCAGTCCTGCCTGGGAACAATGCGCAGAATCCGGCCTTATTGAATTGGTAATACATCTCGATTGCTTCCACCGAATCATTTTCCAGAAGCAGGAGCAGCTCACGAGCAAACTCCAAAGCCGCGCTGCCGTTTGCTGTCACTATCCCGCCGTCCGAAACAGCCTGCTCATGCACATAATTCTGCTCTCCGGTATAATTTGCACCGCCCCAATGCCTGAGCTGGCCAAGCCCATTGCCCGTATGCCTCACATTGTTCAGAAATCCGTTTGCCGCAAGGAATGAGGCACCGTTGCATATTCCTCCGACTACCCTGCCATGAGCCACGGCATCCTTCACAACAGGCACAACCTGCTCAGCCAGAGAAGTTTTCCATCCGAACCCTCCGATAAGCACGAGCGCCGCATATTCCTCAGGCATAGTCTCAAAAGAATAGTCTGGAAGCACGCGGAAGCCTCCACACGAGCGCACCGGCTCCATATCCGCCGCAACAATCCTGTTGACATATTTAGGCTCAGCCTTAAATCCCTGGGCATCACAATTTATCGCCTCAGCAAGATAAGCAATCTCATGCTCGGCAAAATCCGGCAGCAGCACGTACAGAATCTCATTTTTCATATCATGTCCGACATTTAACGTTCAACTTCGCGCAAAGATAGCAAAAAGTCGAGAGCAAACGTAAAGCCGGCATGTAAGTTTGGCAAAGCGCAGGCTTACATATGAGCATCAGCCCAAGCATACGGAAAACTCCCGTTCAGCCGACGGCACATCGGGACTTTTGCGAAATATTTATGGGATTTCTGTATTCCAAATGAGCAGAATAAAAAGATTATCAGTACTTTTGTGTCACGTAGGTTTTATACGGCCGCTTTTGGCAAATCTGCGGCCTTATCAGACAAGATTTATGCATGCATGAAACATATCGCGTACATTGACCTCGAAGTCAGCGCCAAAGGACGCATACTGGACATCGGAGCAATCAAATGGAACGAAGAGAAATTCCACTCCTCAAAAACAGGAGACTTCATACGCTTCATAAGTGACTGCGAATATCTTTGCGGGCACAATATAATCTCGCATGACATAAGATACCTCAAACCATTCTTCCGCAAGGACTATATCCTGATAGACACACTGCACCTCTCCCCCATTCTATTTCCGGAACAGCCTTATCACAAGCTTCTGAAAGATGACAAAATCCTGTCGGATGAGCTTAATAACCCTCTGAATGACTCATTGAAGGCCAAATCGCTTTTTGAGGATGAAACCGCAGCGTTCTCATCTCTGCCCGAGGCGATGAAAAGATGCTATTATGACCTGCTGCACATCAAGGGTTTCTTTGAATATATAGACTATTCACATGGCCGTCTGGCCTCATTTTTCAGGCAAAAATCCGACAGCGTCAGAGATGCCCTTGATGGACAGGTATGCAGAAATGCAGATCTGAACAGTCTGGCACGAAACCATGGAACTGAGCTTGCATATGCCGCAGCACTCATAAGCACTGCTGACAAATATTCAATTACACCGCCATGGGTATTACAGAATTACCCTAAAGTCGAGAATATCGTGCATGTCCTGCGCAATGTCCCGTGCAAAGATCCGGACTGCACTTGGTGTTCTGGTAAATTGGATGCGGGCAAAGCTCTCAAAAGATGGTTCGGCTATGACAACTTCCGGGAATATGACGGAGAGCCGCTTCAGGAAAATGCCGTGAAAGCCGCCATACAAGGAGATTCACTTCTTGCCGTTTTCCCGACCGGAGGAGGAAAATCATTGACATTCCAGCTGCCTGCTTTGATTGACGGAGAAGTCTCCAGGGCTTTGACCGTCGTGATATCCCCTCTCCAGTCGCTGATGAAAGACCAGGTGGAGAACCTCGAAAAGAAAGGAATAGCCGATGCAGTATATATAAACGGACTTCTGTCCCCTGTCGAACGCGCAGAAGCACTTGAGAGAGTAAGCAGCGGAAAAGCCTGCCTGCTGTATATCGCACCCGAACAGCTCAGGTCAAAGACCATAGAAAGAATACTGTTGTCCAGAAGCATTTCCCGGTTCGTGATTGACGAGGCGCATTGTTTCTCGTCATGGGGACAGGACTTCAGGATTGAATATATGTACATCGGGGAATTCATAAACAGTCTCCGGAAAAAGAAAGGCCTTTCAACCGGCATTCCGGTCTCGTGCTTCACGGCAACTGCAAAACCGAAGGTAATAAGCGACATAACAGACTATTTCTCAAGAGTCAATGGCCTTGTGCTTAAAAAGTTCAGCTCAAGCGCCACAAGGACCAACCTCAGATATGCTGTCATGCACAAAGAGTCCAAAAAGGAGAAATATATTACCCTGCGGACTTTGCTTGATGCAAAAAAATGCCCGTCCATCGTATATGTATCCCGCACAAAGCTCGCCGAGGAACTCGCGGAGCAATTGCGCAATGACGGCTTCAAGGCAAAGGCATTCCATGGCCAGATGGAGAAAATAGTCAAGATTCAGAACCAGGAGGAATTCATCAGTAACCGGATACAGATAATGGTCGCCACGTCCGCATTCGGTATGGGCGTTGACAAGAGTGACGTGGGCCTTGTTGTGCATTTCGACATAGCTGACTCTCTGGAAAACTATATCCAGGAAGCAGGACGCGCCGGAAGAGACCTGCATTCAAGCGCAGACTGCTACGTGCTGTACAACGATGATGACCTGAACAAGCATTTCATTCTGCTCAACCAGACCAAGCTGACGCTCAGCGAAATCAACCAGGTCTGGAAAGCGATAAAATCAGTTACGCACAGCAGGAAAAAGGTGCATATTTCCTCACTCGAAATCGCAAGGGCAGCCGGTTGGGAGGAAATCCGAGATGTCGAGACCAAAGTCAAAAGCGCAATCTCAGCACTGGAAAGCGCCGGATTAGTAAAGCGCGGCATGAACAGTCCGAGGATATTCGCCACAAGCATAGTTCCGTCAGATTATGAGACAGCCGCACAGCTCATAAATTCACTTTCCGATTTTACCGAGGAAGAACGGGTCAATTCCAGAAGAATCATCAAGTCACTCATTTCCGAGAAAAGGCGGGCAATGGCCGGCACATCAGAAGCGGAATCCAGGATAGATTACCTTTCAGACATGCTCGGCATAGAGACACAAAAAGTGATAAAAGCCATTGAAAGTATGCGTTGCGCCGGAATTCTTGCAAAAGACAATGACATGACAGCATATTTCCGGAAAAGGCTCTCTTCTCGCCTGGAATCTTTCGCCAAGCTGGAATCTCACCTTCTGTCATTGCTTGATGACACGCCAAAAACAATTGACCTGAAAGAAATCAACGAAAGCCTGATAAAAGGCGGAATGACTAAATCAGCCATAAAAGACATCAGGACCATTCTGTTTTTCTGGAGGATACAGGACTATCTGGACAAATTTGCCACGGCCGGCAATGACCGCATTGACATTGTGCAGGCCGCTCCGATTTCAAAGTTGAAGGAAAGGCACACGTTGCGGATGGACATTTGCAACTTCATTCTGGAAAGACTTCCGGAACTGGAGAACCTCTCCCCGGATAAGGAATATGCCACTGTGAATTTCTCCTTGGCCAAAATGATGGAGGAATTCAATATCCGCTCGAGCCTGTATTCTCATGAAGCAGCTCTCGAAGATGTTCAGGAGGCACTGCTGTTTCTGTCCAAGACAGGAATAATAAGCATTGAGGGAGGGTTCATGGTCCTGTACAACAAGCTTGAAATAGAGCGGATAGCGGCCAATAACCTTCGGTATAAGAAGGAGGATTATCAGCACCTGAACGAGTTTTACAGGCAGCGCATACAGCAGATACATATTGTCGGGGAATTTGCCAACATGATTGTCAGAGACTACGGCAAGGCCATGGAATATGTCAATGACTACTTCCATATGGAGTTCAAGAGATTCATCAAGAAATATTTTGACTCCTCACGCGAGAGGGAAATACAGATGAATATCAGTCCGAGCAAATACAAGGAGATATTCGGAAACCTGACAAGAACCCAGAACAGGATAATATCGGACAAGGAATCCCAATATATCGTCGCGCCGGCAGGGCCAGGAAGCGGAAAAACATTCGTACTGGTCAGGAAACTGGCGTCACTGCTGATGATGGAAGACGTAAAGTCCGAGCAGCTGCTCATGCTCACGTTTTCAAGAGCTGCGGCCAGTGAATTTAAAAGCAGGCTGAGCGCCCTCATAGGGAATGCCGCAAAATATATGGAAATCAAGACTTTCCACTCATATGCATTCGACATACTCGGCCAGCATGGTTCACTGGAGAAATCTGCGGATGTAGTCAAAGAAGCCGTGGAGGAAATCCGTGAAGGCAGGGCCGAGGCAAGCAGGATAACCAAGTCAATACTTGTGATTGACGAGGCACAGGATATGAGCGACAATGAATTTGCCCTTGTCGAGGAACTTATGAAGCGGAATGAGGATATGCGTGTGATTGCCGTAGGTGACGATGACCAGAACATATATGCTTTCAGAGGCTCCGATTCCGGACATATGGCGGCCCTTGTGAACAGATACAAGGCCACCGTATATGATATGCTCGAGAACTTCAGGAGCTGCAGAAGCATCATCGGATGCGCCAATGATTTCGTACAGGGCATTTCAAACAGAATGAAGTCCTCCCCGATTACGGCTGTCCGTCAGGAACGCGGGGACGCAAGGTTCACGATGCACTCCTGCGAGAATTATGAACATGCCATCGTCGGGGAACTGCTCGAAAGAAAGCTTGAAGGAACGACATGCGTTCTCACTTTCACCAACCAGGATGCCCTGATTTTAGCTGCCATGCTCAACCGCTCCGGACGTAAAGCCAGACTTATACAGTCCAATGACGGTTTTGACTTGAGCAATCTGATGGAATTCCGTTCGCTCATCACACTATTGAAAGAGAACGGGAATGCCATAATTTCTGACAAAGAATGGCAGGAGGCGAAAGACAGATTGGATGACATGTACCGCTCAAGCAGATGCCTGCCTATATTGGAAAACTGCATGTCAGCATTTAGCGAGGAATACCCTACAAAGTATTTATCCGACCTCGAAAATTTCATAAAGGAATCGAAGATTGAGGATTTCGGTCATAAAAGCGATTCCGGGAGCCCGGATGATATTGTTACCGTTTCAACAATACACAAATCCAAGGGACATGAGTATGACAATGTGTTCATTTCCCTCAAAGGACTAAACAAACTAACCGACGATGAGCGCAGGGCAATATATGTTGCAATCACAAGGGCAAAAAACAATCTTTCCGTGCATTTCTCCCAGGCTCTTCCACTGAGTTTCAAGACAAGTTCCGCTCATTTCATGATTGACAGGAAAGCTTATGATGCGCCTTCGGAGCTGATGATGCAGCTTTCTCATAGGGATGTGTTCCTCGGATTTTTCAAGAACAGGACAAGATTAGTCAAGCGTCTGTACTCTGGCTGCAAATTGAAAATCAACGGAGACTGCCTTTCCGCCACTTTTGAAGGCCAGGAAGCCAATGTCGTAAGATTCTCTGAGAATTTCTGCAAAAAAGTAGCTGACTTGCGGACACAAGGTTATGAACTCTGCGTAGCTCAGGTGCGGTTCATAGTATATTGGGAATATAAAGAAACATTAGGCAATGAGGTAATCAGAAAAGAGATTCCCATTGTACTTCCCGATCTCCTGTTCAGGAAATCGGCCTTATGAAAGGGTGATGTGCGATTCTGTTATGCCTTTTGAGGCCAGTTTTGCATATTTATGCCACATAAGCACGCCGTGCTGCATTAAACAAATCACTCAATATTAGTCATTTACACAAAGACGGGTATGCATATCAGCGCACCCGTCATCATGTATTAAATATCAACACATTAACCGATTGTCAAGCTTGCTAAAGCTTTGAGGCGAAACGGTCAACATCAATGACGAATCTCTCGTGAAGCCCTTCGCCGACAAGCCCCTTGTCGCTATATACCGCAACCTTGAAAGTAACGCGGCGGCGGTCAACATCCACGACCTCGGTCTCGCACCATACATCTCCGCCGACCGGAACGGCAGAAACATGAGACACATTCACATGCGTTCCGACAGTCTCCTGCCCCTCCCCGATATAAGGTTTCACCGATATGCGGCTTGTGCGCTCCATCAGGGCAATCATCATCGGAGTAGCCAGCACACGCACAGTGCCGCTCCCGATATGGCTTGCTGTGACATCCTCAGTCACCTTCATCTCAAGCCTTCCTTTAATTCCTTTTTCTATCATATTCCTTTTATATTAAGGCCTTTCCGGCCTGTCATTTTCGTTTTCACGTTGTGTCGTGGAGCATAAAACTTTGGCGTTCAAGCAATTGTATATCCATAATTCCCCACCCACGGGGAATCGCGTTCAAGTAACTTTCCGGCTATAAGCGACTTGCCCACCACGCAACATCTTCATTGCCAAAGGGCACATGCTCTCCGCAAAGCCCGTGCCCGCATCGAAACGCTGACATAAAACAGCATCAATCCGCATTGGCTTCCGCAACAGGCCAACTGAACCACATGACAATCCTGCAAAGATAGCGATTCAGAGCCAAGTTGAAAATACTCATTTGAACCTGATAAATTTATCACTACATTTGTATGATGCAATAAGAAGACAAGTCATGACATTCAAGGAACTGGAACAGCAATATCAGGAAACCTCACCGGAAAAATCCGCAACATTTATGAACTTCGCCAGAAAGGCCTGGAAATCAGGAGAAATGAGCATGGCGGAAGTAATGAACGCACTCGCAAGAATTGCCGATGCGGATACTGAAGAATGCAGAATCATAGGCAGAAAAGGAACGGGAATGACATATGAGCAGAGACAGAGGCTCACCATGGGGGCAAAACTTGTCGCAGGTCTCCTTGTACTCCTGTGCGAAAGCCGCTCCAAAAATGAAACGCGCTCAAGAGCCCTGCTGTTCCTTGAATATGCATCCTACCTGAACAATTACAACTACGACCTGATGAGACTTGCGGTCATGAGCTGCTCATATGCAATGACTTCCCCCGGATTCTCATGGTCTATGACAGAAAACGCCGGCGGCATCGACATGCTGACATATAAGATGCTAAACAATGCATCATTTGACAAAAATCAGAAACTTGAGCCGATACTCCTTGACGGGAGAGGTTCAGTGTCAATTGCCGACGGACTTCTCAGGGTATCCTCGACCCAATCTTGGGAAAAATACGTAAAAGCCTACTCCAGCCATGAAGACACCGTGGAGGTATGCACACACAATGTCAGGGACGAAAAACTCAAAGCCTCTGCCATAGATAATGTGGAATCAATGAACAGTTTCGCGCATACATTCATGATGTCCCAGAAAATGCCGAACAAACCAAGGCAAAAGCAATCCTTCCACAAGCTGTCAGCCGGCGAGAGATATACGATAATGCTGGGTAGCGAAAAAGAGGACGGCGACCGGAAATATTTTGAATGCACCCCGCTCAGAACGAATTGCGAGGAAACGTGTGAACTTCATGATGAGGAACTTGTAACAGGCATCCGCACAAACGAGCTGAGCAAATATCTCTACTCGGATGACTGCATAAAAGACGCGCGCCTTATTGATGACAGGGCTCCCATGCAATTTTCCATCAAGAATGCATACATGAAATATTCGAAAGCCAAAGCTACCGAAGACATGGCTTCCAAGCGCGTATATGAAGCAAAGGTATTGGACATATACAACGGACATACCCCGGACAAAGACAGGGTAAGGCTGATTTCCGACAAAGGATATGGCGGCCTCATGCGGCTCAGGGGGCAATACAAAAAAGATGACATCATATTAGTACACACTGTATCTGTGATAGACAGGGACAATAAACTTTTCATCAATATGGACCTTCCTCTGTTCGATTACAGGGAAATGCCCGGGAGATTCGATGAGGAAAATCTCCTTGACGAGTTTATTCTCACTAAAGATACCGCAATGGCAAGCCAGGAGATGGACGGAAGCACAAAAGCTTCAGTTTCGGCAAATGCCGGCATAGTCAGACAGCTCGGCACAATAATGTCCCTGACCAAAGCGGAAAGCTCGATGGCACGTTACCGCGACTTGCTTACATCCGCCTTCATGCTGGGCACGGCCGGAGACACCGCCACAAAATATGAGATTCTTTCACGCGCGGAGTTCATGCGCCAGTGCCTGCGTATTGCGGAAGGGCTGCCGGCACAGGAACGCAGCGCCTCATATCAGCTTGCGGAACATGAGAACCGCATCATAAAAGCCCTCGGCTACATGGATACTCCGGAAGACATATACGGCATCTCTGCCTTGCTTCAGGATGCCAAGAGTGACAGCGAGAAAGAAATAGCAAGACTGCTCATGACCTATTCGCTGTCCCTTGCCTCACCCGATGACATCAAGCCATCAGAGACGGACATAAGAAGACGCATATGCGGAGTCCTCGGAGTCAAGGACCACTTGCGGGATACAGGCACGAAAGGAGGCGGCAAATACGGCAAAGGCGAGCTTGCAGATGTCGAGTTCAAGGCATCATACGTCATGAGCAACGTGGACGGCAAACCGGACCTGTACCGCCAGGGACGCGGACAGGTATTTGAGGCAGTATGCGGCTTCCTCAATAAAGACGGAGGAACCGTATATATAGGCGTAAACAATTACGGAGACCCCATCACGGCAGAAGGATACGGCCTGGATGCCGACCTTAAATGGTTCCGCGACAATTTCAGCACAGTGAAGATGCAGCGCCTCCGCCAGCTCGGTCATCCCGTGCCACTGCCGAAAGACCTTGACAGCTACTGCCTGTTCCTCAATGACGAAATGGAACTGTACTTCAAGCCATCCGTACGCAACTGCATAACCATAACTCCTACCGAAGATATGGATGCAATAAAAATCATCGTGAAGCCCTCGGAATTCGAAATCGCCAAACTCTATACGGACAACAAATGGAAAGACGGGACAGTATATGTCAGAAAAGGCGGGGAAACAGGCCCGATGAGCAGGCAAGAACAGGAAGAAAGACTGATGAAACTCAGGTCAGTAGGCAAAATCGAGCAATTCATCCTGACTCTTTCAGAAGCCATCGACAGACAGCGCAAAGTCATCCTGAAAGGCTATGCAAGCAGCAACAGCAACGAGGTGAAAGACAGGTTCGTAGTGCCGATAAACCTCGTTTACGACAACGAGATTCTCTGGGCATATGACTTGGAAAACAAAGAGGCAATGGAATTCCGCCTGTCAAGGATAAGTTCAATTGATACCGACATAGAAGATGCCCGATACTCCCATGCCTTCGAAAAGGGAGAAGCAGACGTATTCAGGCAGATAGACCCCAAGTTCAATTACCACATCAAGCTAAAGATAAGCATAGCCGCACTGAACAACCTCAGGGAAAACTTTTCCAATGCAAAGCACCTCCCCGAGAATGAACTGTACCTGGCATCCCCGAAAAAATGGATATTGGACACAACCCTGCACAGCCTCGACGCCGCAGCCCGCTTCTACCTCAGCTATGCCGACCAAATTGAAATCATGGAGACAGAAGACGCCGACAAGCTCCGCACCCGCATCCGCGATTTTGTAAATAAAAATATCATGCAGGAGTTATGATGCTCCTGCTTTCAGGTTTTGTTGGGACAACTGGGTGCTTGTGGTAATGTGCGGACTGACATAAACGTTAATGCGTGGCATTTCAGCAGCTTAAACTTATTGAATTTTGAATACAAATAACCCCGGCGATCGTAATATCACAACAATTAATTACAATTAATGTTATATTAGCAACAACATAACTCACAATCTTATGAAAAAGTGTTTTCTTATAATCATTTCATTAATACTTTCAGTAGCAGCTAATGCTCAGCAAGCAATTCCTGACGAGTTCTTTGGACTGAAGTTCGGCAACATCTACTCTTTGGAAGAAGTCATCTCCCATGTCGGGGACAATGGCAATTATAACAAGACTGACAATTCAATTGAGTTCAACTCAGTAAAATGGTTAGGCTACCTTTTTGATGACGTGACCTATGATGGAAGAGAATATCCCTCAATGGGTATTTTGAAGCTTACTTCAAATGTTTTCGGAGGAGTATTTTTCTCTTTATCCAATGAAGATATCCCAGAAAATCAGTCACTTGAATCTATATACGATGAATTGTCAAAAGAGCTGTCCGAAAAATATGAACTCATTGATACACCAAACCAGTTCCCCAACATTATATCTAAAATCAGCATGGATGAAAATGGGAATGCTGTAATGTTGTCATATGGAAAGTGGGACAAGGGTGATATGATAACGGTCGGATATATTTCTTTCGCAGCACTTTATTCCGACTTTGCAACTACTGTTCTTCCTACAATTCAAGACACATTCTTAGGTCTTAAAATGGGTTCACACCAAACGGCATCAACAATTAAGTCTGCAGTAGGACATAGAGGAACATTCCTGTCGGAAAACAGTGACATATATGGTAAAACTGTAACATTCAAAGACATAACATTCGCTGGAAAAGTCTGGGATTTTGGTGATTTCTGCTTGACAGAGAATGGCGAATTATATGATTTACGTGTCAGCATCAGTCTTACAGACTACAAATCCGATGATTTGAAAGAGGCAAACAGGACATATGACTCATTCAAGACTAAACTGGAAGAAAAATATGGAACTACAGAGGAGAAAAGTGATGAAGATGGTAAAAGCATCGGTTATATAGGCAACAATGGTATTGGCCTGATACTGTCCAATAGCAGAAACAAATCAAAGTCAGGGGAATACAGGAGATATGTCACTTTAGAGTATTGGCATACAACAATTTACAGTCAGCTTTACAATCAAAGCAACGATGAATTGTAAATAAGCTATAAATTATTCCAATTGGTTGTAAATATTAATCATAACATCATGAAGAGCTTTCTCAAGGTATTGATTATAGCAATCTTATCACTCGCATGCACAAAAATGCCGGCATCAGAAGAAAACTACAGCTATAATGTGTCTTTAGGCAGTACAACACTTCTGATATATGGAGGTAAAGAGCACGATGAATATTTAGGAAAGCTGAATGCCAGCAAATACGACTCCGAGTCAATATGGAACCAGTACGGTAAGTACGGCAGCCGTTACAACTCAAAATCCATCTGGAACCAATACGGCACCTATGGCAGCAAATATAACAACAACAGCCCATTCAATGATTATGCTTCCTACCCTCCGATCTTGGTCGACAAGAACGGCAAATTCTATGGATACTTCACAAGTAACAAATATAAAAGACAACGCGCAAACCTAAAACTGATTGATATAATATGCGACAACCATGAAGCAATCAGCGAGGACGTCAGCGGATGGTATGACAAGATTTTTTAGATGCCATACGCAGAACTTGTAACATTTTCCTATCCGATATACAAGCCCTTTCGATACGCTGCCCAGTTATGCTCATTTGCACAGGAAGACATAAATAGCATAAGACAGAGCTGACGGGACAATTTATCAGCATAAGGGTCCCTTACCGCTCATCGCCATTTTATGATTATCATTTTATGACGATGAGAAAAAATCATTATATTTGGAGAAAAATTCCACGCAATGAGAAATCCATTTGTCACCAACGGATATGCAGGCGCAGAATACTTCTGCGACAGAGTGGAGGAGACCGAGGACCTGAGGTCACTCCTTACAAATGAGCACAATGTCGCTCTCATATCTCCGAGAAGGCTCGGCAAGACTGAGCTTATCAGCCATGTATTTGACTGTGAAGAGTTCAAGGAATCATACTATTGCTTTTTGGTGGACATATATGCTTCCAAAAACCTGAGTGACTTCGTCAACATACTTGGTAAGTCCGTCCTTGACACCCTGAAGCCCAAAGGAAGGGCCGCATGGGAAAAGTTTCTTGGAACCATAAGCTCAATCCGCCCTGAAATATCATTCGACATCAACGGGCAGCCAAGCTGGAGCGTCGGGTTAGGAGAAATAAGGAATCCGGCAGCTACACTTGACGAAATATTCTCTTATCTCCAGTCTGCAGACCGTCCGTGCATAGTGGCAATCGATGAGTTCCAACAGATAACAAAATATGGGGACGCAACAATAGAAGCAGCCATAAGGACATACGTCCAGCAGACGACCAATGCCCATTTCATCTTCTCGGGAAGCCACAGGCATCTTATGGACGGGATATTCACCTCCCCTTCCAGACCGTTCTACCAGGGAGTCACGATAATGAACCTGAAGCCTCTGTCACTCCAGAAGTACACGGAATTTGCCATAGAGAAGTTCAGTGAAAGGGGCAAGAGCATAGATCCGGATGTTGTAGGAATCCTTTATTCACGTTTTGATGCTGTCACAAGCTACATCCACAGGGTGCTCAATGTACTTTTTTCACGTACTGACACCGGAGAAAGATGCAGCACAGACATGATTGACGAGGCTATAGACTTCATAGTCAGGCTGTCATCGGACACATACGAATCCCTGCTCTATCAGATGCCGGTAAAGCAGAGGGATGTGTTCCTGGCGATAGCATCTGAAAGGAATGCAAGAGAAATCTCCGGAAGCAGATTTGTAAAGAAATACGGGCTTTTATCTTCCAGCAGCGTATCTTCTGCCGCCAAGGGGCTTCTGGACAAGGATTTCATCACAAACGACCTTGGTTCCTATTCCGTCTATGACAAATTCTTCCTGCTGTGGCTTGAAAGACGCGGTATGCTGCACAGGTGAGGTCAGACAATGTGTGTGTGGGGGGGGGACCAATAATGTTTGCCTTCAAAAATCCAAGGAAGGCCCTAAATTCAGGAAAGTTCTCCCCTCCCCATAGGAAAATCCCGGACTTTTACATATTTTAGCAAAAGTTTGAATCAATACACAATAAGGTTCGTTCTGTTGTGAAAACATTTAAAGCGGGACAATTTTGTTGGTCTCGCTTTCTTTTATTTCAATAAATGGAGGTTCAGCAGTGGGAAAATAGTCATAGGCAACAATAATGGAAAAATTTCCTATATTACAATTGGAAAAAAGGAGATTTCTGTATTTCCAAACAACCTGAGCATGTTAATATCCAAAGACGGGTACAATTGCATAGTCTAAAGAATCTGGAAACTCAGAACGGACACACTAAGTGAAACACTACCTTAGCTACTTCATATAATTGGTGTCATTACCAACAACTATGAGCTATATTTACTCATTACTTCACATATTCCGAAGTCCGAATATAGACAGGAACTGTTTTCAGAATGCCCTTTCTGTTCGTATATTGATAAGTCCCAGCCAATCTAAATGTCCCGGCCACTTGCTTCCCGTCATAATAAATTTCAGAATTGGTTTCCAACTTGACAACTTTGAAATCTTCTGTACAGGCAAGTGCTTCATTTTTACTTAAAGTTTGTATTATACGGGCAGACAGACGCATACGTTCCCCAAAACGGCTGCATACAGAGTCATCAGTACGCATATAGACCGGCACTGTTTTGACAATATCTTCATTATTAGTGTAAGTATAGGTATCTTTAAAAATAAAATTTCCAATTATCTTTTTCCCATCATAATATATGTCAGTCTTTGTTTCAATTTTTACCACATCATGCTTTTCAGTCCAAGCCAAAGCTTCAGTCTTACTTAGAGTTTGAATGATTTCAAGAGATAAATATGTTCGTTCACGACTAATGTCGCAGGCTCTATCAAAATAACTATCGTATTGAAATATTCCGCAAGATGTCAACATCAAGCATGTTAGTATCAATATCATTCTTCTCATAGCATAAGGATGCGTATTCCGGCGCAATGTCGGCCAGGTAGTCCGGTGATACTCGGCCACCTTTG